>WLWD01001040.1_pt1 | contig 67441 bp, 44 predicted proteins | sample 6712731 | NCBI WGS metagenome assembly WLWD01 (sample SAMN12718690, study PRJNA576275) | sponge metagenome | isolation source: marine sponge | host: Mycale hentscheli | place: New Zealand: South Island, Marlborough, Capsize Point | collected 2014-11-01 | reverse complement strand
TGTAAGTTATGTTTCAACGTGTAGGTTAGTGTTCACGTGTAGGTTAGTGGTCACGTGTAGGTTAGTGTTCACGTGTAGGTTAGTGTTCACGTGTAGGTTAGTGTTCACGTGTAGGTTAGTGTTCACGTGTAGGTTAGTGTTCACGTGTAGGTTAGTGTTCACGTGTAGGTTAGTGTTCACGTGTAGGTTAGTGTTCAGGTGTAGGTTAGTGTTCACGTGTAGGTGTGTTGTGTAGGTTAGTGTTCACGTGTAGGTTAGTGGTCACGTGTAGGTTAGTGTTCACGTGTAGGTTAGTGTTCACGTGTAGGTTAGTGTTCACGTGTAGGTTAGTGTTCATGTGTAGGTTAGGGTTCATGTGGTGCACATAACTATCGTCCTCCATTATGCTAATTTTATTGATGGGATTAGCCACAGCCATACATAAGTATGCCTATGATTGCTAAGCAAGTCTAGAACTCATCCCATCTTGTTTTTAACCCTCAGCGTGCATGCACAGTAGAGTTGCATTACTCAGTCTGTCAGTCAGTCTTTCTGTCACACAACAGCGGATCTGAGCTCTCTGCAATGTGTTGTGGACTGGTTGGTTCCAAGCCATTGTGAACCCGTTAATAGCAAGTTTTGGCCATAATTAATTTTATGAAATATAATATATTTTGATGGCTAAATCATTAACCGATTAACGCCGGAAATTAAACTCGGGAATACGCGCGCCGTACTCCCGAATTGTTTACAAGAAATCGGGACGAGGACCACGAGGCTTGAACGTCTGAAGCTTTTTCTTGTCTAGAGGCGATGCGCTTCGAAATAGATGACTGCGATGTATTAACAAGTTGAAGTTGAAGACTTTTTCTACCCGCGGGCTAAGTTTTGTTTATTTTATACGCGTTTGAAGCCTACTGGAGTGCGCACTCAAAGGAAACTTTAGTTTGAAGGTAAGTCTGCCATTGTTAGTAGCAGCGATGAAACTGTTTAGACTGTATTTTGTAGGTTATATAGTTAGATAATGTGGTAGATCTTTACTTGCTACTTGGTTTGAAATATATTTATATAACTTTTGTTATTGATTACTTTGTTTTGTTACCAAATGCTAGTATATAAAAGATAACTAAGAATAACAAAAAAAAAGTGACATAAACTTTTATACTGGTTTGTGTTTGAAATTTATGATTTTCTCTGATGATACTTCAGGAAGCAGTCGGATTGAAGTCCACGATGACAAAGCCACACCCCACAATCACTACAATACCAAGACGTATCAGTTCTTTGTTTGTGTTCTAGGCATAGAACACATTTCCCTCTCTTCGTACCAGAAGCAACTTTCTTCTGGGGATAGTGAAGAACACCAAATGAACGAACAGGATATGTTATTCTTCCAGGCTTCTTTCGAGAACAGTAGTTCCCAATCAGTTGAACAGCAACCAATTCATGAAACCGCTTCAGTGAAAGCTTTTCATCGGAATGGCAGCGACGATGCAAAATGAAAGAGTTTGACAATGCCACACCCACCAAGAAATTGACAATATATTTATAAAACTTCCTACACTTCAACTTGGTGCTATAATACCCTCGTATCTGATCTCCCCTGTCAACACCTCCCATGTACTGATTATAGGAGGCTGTTGCAACTGGACAGGCAAAAGACTTTCTTGTACCATCTTTTTGCCTTCTTAGAACAGTGGCGCTCTTAGCTGGGTCGTATCCTGTGTACATGACGGTGACAAGTTTGTTATCCAACCAGGCTGATGCTGATATATTCTTAGCCTGTACTGTCATGATATCTCCCCTGAATTAAATAATAACAGTAATGAAATTGTTATTATACATTTCTTATTCTACAGTATCGAATTTATATTATTTATATGTCATTTACCTGTTCTTCAACTTTATTTTTTTTAGTATGCTGGGAAAACCTTTACGGTTCGATCTGGCAGTACCACAGCCATAGAGACCTGACTGGTAAAGATCATCAAGTAGTCCATGTGAGGTGAAGAAGTTGTCAAAGAAGATGTATCTCCAAGTATGATGGAAATCTTTGGTGAGTTCTTTGACAACACCCGTTCCAAGTCCATGTTCAGTTTGTTTTTTTTTTCCAGTATACACGTCAAGCCTGCAAAAATATCCATTGGAGCTATCTCCCAAGACCCACACCTTTATTCCTCTCCTGGTGGGTTTCTTGGGCATGTATTGCTTCAAGGAGGAACGCCCTTGGAACTTGATCATAGCTTCGTCCACAGCTAATTCCTTGCTCGGGTTGTACACTGATTTGAACCTCTCACTGAGGTAATTCAGCAGTGGCCGCGCTTTACCAAGCCTGTCATAGTTGGGGTCACTACGAGGAGCCAGAGTGGAGTTGCTCACAAAGTGCAGGTGTCTGTGTATTTCTAAGTTCCCTAGATATCCGGTCACTAATAGGACTGTAGTGGTACAGTGGATCTTTTCTCCAATAATCGTTGATGGAGGGCTTGGGGTTTAGACCCATGAGAATATTGAAACCCAAGTAAGCATAAATGTCTTCAACACCAACATCCATCCATTTTAACAATTTTTCGGGCGGTATGACCTCTCTTGCATATTTGTTAGTCTCATCCCTTATACTTGCCACAAGTTCAGGAGTAAAAAAAAGTTGAAAAATCTTTTTCGGCATTGCAGGGATTGGAACTGTTGGACCAAGAGGAGAAGAGTCAGAAAATGAATGTAGGGAAGGAACTGACAAGGTTTCTGTCCAGACTGGTTCAGCAGTTGATGCCTCCAGGCTTGGTGATTCTGCTTCTCGATCAGAATCCATCTCATGGGCACCTTCCACTACAGGAGAACTGGGAGGAAAGAAGTCTGTATCCTCAGATAACAATGCATGAATAAGTGGGTTTTCTGGAGGTTGGGATTGTTCCTCAAAATCCATGCAATTTTCCTCTGTGTATACACAAATCAAGCTAAAAAAAAAAAAAAAAAAAAAAAGAAAAACTTACCCTCGACTGTCTCCATCTCTTCCAGGTCATCAAATTCTTCATCACTGCCCTCCATGAAGACTTCCTGGCCATCCACCTCTTCACCCAAGAAGTCTTCCTCATCCAGTTCCTCTGTATCGAGAAAAGCCAAGACTTGTTCCGTGGAGTACCTCTCAGCAGCCATTCTTGTTGTCTAAATTATTATTTTTTATTTTATTGATGACTACATATCATAGTATTTGCTTTATGTTTATGTCAGTTAGTTATATATTCTTTTTTGTAACTGTCATTTTTTTTTCTTTATACACAAGCAGTGCTACAATTTCAAACAAGAAATACTAATTTTTTTCCTATGGTAAGGGTCATTAAAACCTTCCCCCCCACATACTTACGTGCCTGGAGAAACGCTGTGGCGTAGTGGGAGCTCTTCAAACACTTACGATTGCGGCTAGCAGCTAATAGATGCAGGTGCAATGGCGAGTACGCAAAAATGCGTATCCCGCGCTGTGAAGCACCCTCGCGCGGTACGCAAAAACGCGTAATTCGGCGATAATCGGTTAAAAAGTATCAGAAGACCAACTGAAGTACATTATGATTGGTTTTGGGAAACCTGGCCTTTGTTGTACATACATACATACATACATACATACATACACACACATGCAAGCCAGATTCACTAGAAGGCTCACCCATAGCCGAAAATTCATGAATATATCTGACTCAAAATCTCTGACATTGTCTCCAACTAAAAACTACTCGAGCTGTGCGTTTCCAAGGTTAACACTGCACACGTGCGCACTTTACCCATACTATTTCACTTAGCTACCGAGGTATTTCACTTAGTTTCCACTTAGTTACCGAGGTATTTCAATTAGTTACGCGCTATTTCACTTTCCCCATGCGATTTCAATTGAACTGCGATTTTTCACATACATTTTAATTGTACTATTAGCTACATTATTATGATACAATATAGTCATTTCACACTCTGTAATATATTGTAGCACACTGGCTTCGGTAGAGATTTTTAGTGTATCAAATACATATCTGAGTATTTATAATTGTAAAATGGTACAACTGTACTTTTACTGTGTGTGTTGTGTATGTGTGAAACTTAAAAGGATTGCCGATGCGAAGGCCTGCTCATGGTCCAAGATGATGGAGTGACAGGACGATTAGAACCGAGAAGTAGACGTGGTGTGTGACCACATAGTACAGGAGTAGCTGGATGGGATAGTGCATAGCAGGGCTGGAGAATGAGGCAGAGGGAGGGCTGAAGAAGGAAGGGCAGAGGAGAAAGGCTACTGCTCAACTGGATAATCATATGCCCTTTATCTTGCCAACGGATCTTCCAGAGAAGGATGAATTGCCTCCTCAAGATGACTGGAAAAGAAGCTGTGAACATTCCAGTTTAACTTGTTTGTTTACACCTGCTGCTATGCATTCTATCATATCCCACTTCATTTGTGCACTTCTTCTTGAACCCCAGTCATCAAGCAATTTTTTTTTTTCATGCCATTATTTTTATTTCTACTTAAGGTGATTGCTATAACTTTATCAGATGTGAAAAAGAGTACTGAAGTGCTGTCCCGGTGAACTTCTAGTGATAATAACATTATACCTTATGTTTGAGGGATCATTATAGGTTTTGACTAGTTCATCAACTCCTTACAGATTCCTCCATAAACATTGTGGGAAACACAAACTCCACTATTAATATTCAGTTGTAGCATACGTGCTGGCAAGGAATTTAATAAGCTGTAACATTGCCATGCAAGATGTATGAATAATAAACTGTCCTTATACTGTGACTCCTTAGAACTGGCCAAGAAGCTACCATGAATGTTGCATGTCTATATAAGAGTGACTGCCAGCCAACTTTGTATAGGAGTCTTGGTGAAGCAAATAGCCTTAATGAGTTGTGTCTAATAGCACAAAGTGCATATCACAGCTGAGTGTAGTCTATCTGGAGAAGTGACTTACACTGTAACAATTACTAAAAACTATAAGGAAGAATGTAATAATTATATAGCTAACATTAGTAACACTATCAAAATATTATAATAATATAGTGATTTCAAATGTCTCAACCTGTTTAATATCAATAATGACTAATTGATTGAATAAAATTTGTAGCTACTTCTACAGCAAGAAAAGAAAAGCGTTCATCGTTTTGTATTATATAAGGTTAAGTGCCTCATTGCAGTGAACTATCAGATTATTTTTTCTTTCAGTAACTGTAACTAGCTATAACACAATCGACGCCTTCTGAATGAATGAAATATAGGGAAATTATAATAATAATAATAATAATAATAATAGCAACAATAAAAAGCTGCCACACAACATGTATCTCTGGTGACGTGTCTCCTGTAAGATAATGCAAAAAAGTGTCTGGACAAGTGGTATCCCACACTAATTGTCTCCCAGCTCCATGGCTCTAAAGTCATGCCATCTATTTTTTTTTACCATCATCTGGAGAGGCAAGGAGGTTCCAATCTGGAGGGAATTTAAGCTGCTGACAGGGTGATGCCAATTCAGTTCATAGTTTCAACATTATTATTAACTACACAGCTAAACGTTAACAGATTAGCTTTATAAGGTTAAGTGCTTTACAAAAGATCAGTGAACTATAGGATTGTTTTTTAAGTAACTGTAACTATAACAACAGTCCGCGCCTTCTGAGGGCGCTTTGTATATGGGGTCTCGCCCCCGCCCTTGCCGATGGAATTTGCTGGGGGGGGGGGCGGCGCGGGGGAGACAGAGACTAGAGAAAGCGTACGCTAAGGTTAGAGCAGAGAGTTTATTTCATGGTGAGTAAAACTGCGTGTACGCTAGCTCTTATGAGACTAGTGACTGACTGTATGGAAATGTTTTTTATATGTTGGGTTGGGTACTTAGTTGTATCATTATAATAAGATTTAGTCGGTCACCAACTACTTTAACCTGAGCTTTCTTTTGGTGTTGGTAATGTAGCTAAGATTAGTATGTTTAATTTGCTAGTTGCACGTGTATGGTCTCGTTTATAGTAGAACTAAGGATGCTAAATAACATAATCTATTTTACATTTTCTAACAGCTTTTTTTTTTTTTTTAAATGATCACGTACTGAATAGTGGGGGTAGTATTTTAGTTTTGCTTCTGTTCAGGGTTGTAAAGCCTGAATATGCCGCTACTTAGAAACTATGCTAAATAGATCAGTTCAGAATCGATATACTAATCATTTAACATTTTTATCCTTAAGTAGGAAGAAGCAAGCAGAGTAGTATGAGAAATGAGTATGATATAACAACTAACTGAACAAAATACTGTGGATACAGAATATATGAGAGATGCAAGGGCATCCAATGAATGGCCTTACAACAAGTGTGTTGACATAGGAGTCATATGTTACAGATATGTGTGTTTGTGTGGGTAAATGCTATATGAACTAAGTAATTTAGGTAGGGAGTGGTGTTGCTTGAAATGTTATGAAAGAGATGGTGGGTAGAGTGTACAGGTGATTAGTGGCTAATTGGTACAAATTAGCTAACTGTAATAGAAGCTTTGATATAATCAAGTTCACAACAAATTTGATGATGTACTTTATACTGTGAAGCCTGTTAAACAACAGTAATAAGAACAACTATTATTTTATTATTATTATTATTTTTTTTGCCAAAGAACAAGATGTTCTTATTCTACCTTGAGTCTGCTACAAGTAAAGAAAGAGAAAAGAAGAAAAACCTCTTGCAAGTTGCTGTAAGTATGGGAGCCTGTATTATAGACTTCTGGAATTTTTTTATTTTCCGATTTCATATTACACAACTTGAAGTGTTTACTTTATTACTTTTATAATGCTGGTAAATGTTTATTAAAAATTATTTAACTATATAGTTGACTGACATCAGGTGAAACTGTAAAGACTGCAGTAGTTTGAACAGGTGTTCATGCATTGATTATATATAGGGGTACAAATTTAACTTATGTAGTCTCATTTCTTGTATTTTTCACAAGTTGTAACCACTCACCTTCTTTTTGAGGCCTGAGATTGAATACCAAAGCCTCTGTAATGTAATTTTTCACATGTCTTTATTAGTGAAACAGATGTTTTATAGCTGGCTTGTTGGTGTACTATATTACGGTGTAAATTGAAACAAGTTTTTTTTTATGTTTATCTTTGATACAAATTGGCATCATCATCATTTTAAGTTATCTTTCTATCATACTCACTTGCCACTGTACATTAGCAGTTAGAAACCACAATCTCATTATGACTGAGAATAAAGCCACACAAACTACACAAACTACATTTCTTATTTCTCATAATATATTGGAAAATGTGACCAGGGAGGGAGGTCATTATTCATTATTTACTATAGTTGACTTCTATAAGAAAATAATTGAATTGCATATAGCAAGTATGAGGTAGTAGTGGAGCAGTGGGTGTGACCTGCATAATAAATTTTGAAGCAGTGGCTGCATCACCCAGGCAGATGTTGTTGAGAAACAAGGTATTTAGTTGGTTTGGACTTAAAGTAAACGAACACTTATTCTATAAATTGAGGAGGCTGTTAGCTACCATGTTATGTTTGATTTTTGGTTCACTAATTTTTTTTTACACCTTCAAAAGAGACAGCTGATATCTATCTTTGCATTGGTTGCAGTGTGTACATGTGTTGCAAAGTTCAGTCTGAGCTTTATGTATGTGGTTGTGTGTGGTTAGACCTGGTGGTTGTACCTGGAAAACCTGAGCAGCTGTAATTGAGTTCAGTCAAGTTGCTGTAACTACATTTTCTCCACATACACACATTTCATTGAAGTGAGATGTGACAGGTGTACTCAGGTATGTGTATGGGATAAAATTTATTTGAGGCTATTTTGTATGCACAAATATGATCTACAACCAGCATGACCCATAAAAGATTTAATTTCAGTCTGCTATCAAAATGTATTTAATTACAATTATGATCTAAGGACATAGAACTCTGTGTGTGTGTGTGTGTGTGTGTGTTAGGATGATGAGGATATTGCAGTATGCATGGGTTGTGTTGATCAGCCAATAATGATGGTTACTTCAAGTGTTAGTAAAGTTCCTTTTGTTGAAATTTGTGCTAGATAACCAAAGCAAAATTGAATTTTAATAATTCAGATTTTTTAATATGCCAGGTGAATATTTTTTAAGCCTTTGCTACAGGTCTATATACTATTCCAGTTAACCTCCAATTGCATCCGATTGAATGCAATTGGAGCCAAGAAACAAATTACAAGAGAAAAAAATTGATAGTAACTATATTTAGTTATAATGCATTATCATTATATTGCTAGCCATGGTTGTATTACCTGTGTTTATCAAAACAAAAAATTGTTACTAGGGATTGTATCAACTAATTTTTCAGTTTTCCAAGTTTCATTGCTCATTGTTATGATCATTTATGAGGATCATTATGTTACTGTATTATTATTGCATAGTTGTCTTGTCTCCAGTTGTATGCAATGGTTTGTATTGATATACGGTTGGTGAATAAAGATGCACATGACACGTATGTCAGAATTACTGGACTACCGTATGCTATGGGGAAGATGGACCAGATTTTGGGGATTAAAGTTTATCATTATTTTTTTTGAGGAGGTGGCATAGGGTATGTGTTTGCACACACTCATGCTAGTGACTACTTGTAATCTCTATAAGTAAGAAGTAAGCCTCAATTTTTAAAAGTATGTTGTCCCTTTGTTTGGTTAGTTATGTTTGAGATGATTGGAATATTTATGATGATGACCAGTACAGATGGATGGAAGTGATAAAAGCGTAAACCACTGCCTTCAATCTCTCTAGTAGAAAGGCTTGGAAAGTCCAACACAAATTTTTTCGAGTCCTTCACCTGTACCATATCTATAATGACTTTTAATTCAACTAACAACCTATAAATCCTTTATCATTTTAAGGTCATAGAACATAGTGTGTCTCCTGTCTATTCCCTCCCCTCTCTCTCTTCTCTCCCACACACACAGCATCATCTGGAAGGTCACACTGATGTCATGTAAATCAGTTATGCAACATCCACTGGTGTTAAATTACTTATTTCTTGTCTGCTCCTCTCCCCCCCCTTCAAGCCTTGAGGATATGTGATGATAGCCATTAGGAGTACCTGAGTTTCTGGTTAGCATTGAGTGTGAGAGTCTCTGCATGTTTACCTACTTCTCTTATGAAGACAACATTACATTTGATTCCTGATTAAGAATAGCCAAATAAATCATTCTTCTTATGGCCTTAGAAATGATTTTGTAGTAGCTAGCTATAGTCTGTCCAAGTTGAGTTGGCCAGAAAAAACCTTGAATAACTTTTGAACGGAAGCAGCTACGTATCCGGAGTTGCACCCATTAGAAAGCTCGTGCCAAAGCAGTTAAAAATATTCCTCAGTATACTCCAAAACCAGAGAGAAATTGCCATTCCAAAACTCAAACAAAAGTCTATGGGAATAGAAAACAACAACAACAGGTTTCCTGCTCAAAACGTGCCCGCTTTTGTACAGCTCAATTGGTCACGTGGACTGTCTTCATTTAAGAATTTTGTAAACAATGAGCGATTTCTTCTCAGATAGCTGTGTTTCTAGCTTTGTATCATGATTAGCTTAGGTTGCGAGTGTGGAAACAGGATAGTCGGAGTGTCCTTTTGTCGCAGAGGGTACAGGACCACCTGATAGAATGTTGGTAAGATTATTTGTCTACCTGTTCAATAACAAATGCCGTATAGCCAATATTTTTCAGAGTGATATAGCTATCATTTAGCTAGCAACTTGTAATACAGCCACACTTAAGCTTTGTGCTGTTAAATTTAAATTGTGTGCTTATCAAAACTGTGTTTATTCCAATTTATTTTTCTTCACTACTAGATGCCGTTTATTGTAAGGATTAGGAACAATTCAGGCTGCACTCCACCTTTCAGATCACAACTATATTTTGTATAAATGTGTACTACTTAAATCTGTTATCTCATACATTTTCATATATGTTATAAATACATGAAACAATTGATAATTTTATTTAACAAGAAAGTCTAATAACTTTAGCTACAAGTTAACAGTGCTGTAGCTACTGCTGAATCCTGTGAATATCAGAATATTTCTTGGGACACAGTAGGTAGTTGTTTTCCATCTGCTGTAGCTACATTATCTGCGCATAAGAAACATAAATATAGTTGAAAACAGACGAGATGAGGTGTACAGCGCCCAAAAAACTCCACAAACTTCACTAAATTTCTTTCTTACAATAGTTACAGAATTAATGCGCACTGTGCTACCGCCCTATTTTCACGGCAACGTTGACGTTTGTGCACTTAATTGACTTGGATTCACATGACTAAATTGCTTCTTGTTAAGTACTAATAAATGCATTCCTCATTTACTGCACTTGCGGTCGTGCCAACTCAACTTGGACAGACTATAGTGTAGAGTAGCGATGAGGGTTCACACCTTTGATACTTCATTCATGTATAAGGTTTGCTCATTTTTATTTGTCGCTATGCTCACTGTTAGTTATTGAATTACCATTTGTGATGTAGGAGTCTAATTCAGTGTAGATGTAAACAATGGATGTCACGTCTCATTCTGTTGTCATGTGCTTCTCCTATCGGGTAAGAAGCTACTTACTGGCTTTATGTATTTGTAGGGCAGGTCTTATGGGAGTAAAAGTTTTGGTGATGATGTTATTAGCTTGTGTAAGTGTTTTGGCATAGACTTTTCTATTCATAACGTTTACTTTATATTTTGTCGTTTCATGTAAAAAGTGTAGAGATTGTGTGTTTGTGTAGCATACACAAGTCATCAGTATGTTTATCAAGTTCTATAGAATATTTTATCCAATGACCAATTTAGTTTAAGCTTGTAAGATAGTTCTTTATCTTAATCATGCTGACTGTCCAAATTTTAATCCTAATGTCATTTTTCCTACTAGTTGTCATATTGCAGTCCTGGCGATTGTCCTTAATCTTTACCTGCTAACTATCATCTGTCTTAAACCTACTCTTTGTCTTATTTTCCTATATCCTGGTGATTGTTTTCTATTTCTTGGTTAGTAAAGTATGTGTGATCTCTAGGTTGGTAAAGATGTGTGATCTCTTGGTTGGTAAAGAGGTGTGATCTCTTGGTTGGTAAAGATGTGTGATCTCTAGGTTGGTAAAGATGTGTGATCTCTAGGTTGGTAAAGATGTGTGATCTCTTGGTTGGTAAAGATTTATAATCTCTTGATTGGTAAAGTATCTGTGATCTCTTGGTATGTAAAGATCTGTGATCTCTTGGTTAATAAAGATCTGCGATCTATTGGTTGGTAAAGTATGTGTGATCTCTTGGTTGGTAAAAGTATATGCGATCTCTTGGTTGGTAAATATGTGTGATCTCTTGGTTGGTAAAGATCTGTGATCTCTTGGTAGGCAAAGTATGTGTGATCTCTTAGTTTGTAAAGTATTTGTGATCTCTTGATTGGTAAAGTATGTGTGATCTCTTGGTATTTGAAGATCTGTGATCTCTTTGTTGGTAAAGTATCTGTGATCTCTTGGTATGTAAAGATCTGTGATCTCTTGGTTAATAAAGATCTGCGATCTATTGGTTGGTAAAGTATGTGTGATCTCTTGGTTGGTAAAAGTATATGCGATCTCTTGGTTGGTAAATATGTGTGATCTCTTGGTTGGTAAAGATCTGTGATCTCTTGGTAGGCAAAGTATGTGTGATCTCTTAGTTTGTAAAGTATTTGTGATCTCTTGATTGGTAAAGTATGTGTGATCTCTTGGTATTTGAAGATCTGTGATCTCTTTGTTGGTAAAGTATCTGTGATCTCTTGGTATGTAAAGATCTGTGATCTCTTGGTTAATAAAGATCTGTGATCTCTTGGTTGGTAAAGTATGTGCAATCTCTTGTTTAGTTAAATATAAACACTCTCTTTGTTGGTAAATCTGTGATTTCTTTGGTGGTAAAGATTTGTGATCTCTTGGTTTGTAAAGTATGTGTGATCTCTTGTTTGGTAAAGATGTGTGATCTCTTGGTTGGTGAAGTATGTGCGATCTCTTGGTTGGTAAAGTATGTGCGATCTCTTGGTTGGTAAAGTATGTGCGATCTCTTGGTTGGTAAAGTATGTGTGATCTCTTGATTGGTAAAGTATGTGCGATCTCTTGGTTGGTAAAGTATGTGTGATCTCTTGATTTGTGAAGTACCTGTGATCTCTTGGTATGTAAAGATCTGTGATCTCTTGGTATGTAAAGATCTGTGATCTCTTGGTTGGTAAAGTATGTGCAATCTCTCCGTTAGTTAAATATATACGCTCTCTTGGTTGGTATATCTGTGATTTCTTTGGTGGTAAAGATTTGTGATCTCTTGGTTGGTAAAGTATGTGTGATCTCTTGTTAGGTAAAGTATGTGCGATCTCTTGGTTGGTAAAGTATGTGTGATCTCTTGTTTGGTAAAGTATGTGCGATCTCTTGGTTGGTAAAGTATGTGCGATCTCTTGTTTGGTAAAGTATGTGCGATCTCTTGGTTGGTAAAGTATGTGTGATCTATTGGTTGGTAAAGTATGTGTGATCTCTTGGTTTGTAAAGTATGAGTGATCTCTTGTTTGGTAAAGTATGTGCGATCTCTTGGTTGGTAAAGTATGTGCGATCTCTTGTTTGGTAAAGTATATGCGATCTCTTGGTTGGTAAAGTATGTGTGATCTCTTGGTTGGTAAAGTATGAGTGATCTCTTGGTTGGTAAAGTATGAGTGATCTCTTGGTTGGTAAAGTATGTGCGATCTCTTGGTTGGTAAAGATGTGTGATCTCTTGGTTGGTAAAGAGGTGTGATCTCTTGGTTGGTAAAGATGTGTGATCTCTAGGTTGGTAAAGATGTGTGATCTCTAGGTTGGTAAAGATGTGTGATCTCTTGGTTGGTAAAGATTTATAATCTCTTGATTGGTAAAGTATGTGTGATCTCTTGGTTGGTAAAGTATGTGTGATCTCTTGATTGGTAAAGTATCTGTGATCTCTTGGTATGTAAAGATCTGTGATCTCTTGGTTAATAAAGATCTGCGATCTATTGGTTGGTAAAGTATGTGTGATCTCTTGGTTGGTAAAGTATGAGTGATCTCTTGGTTGGTAAAGTATGAGTGATCTCTTGGTTGGTAAAGTATGTGCGATCTCTTGGTTGGTAAAGATGTGTGATCTCTTGGTTGGTAAAGAGGTGTGATCTCTTGGTTGGTAAAGATGTGTGATCTCTAGGTTGGTAAAGATGTGTGATCTCTAGGTTGGTAAAGATGTGTGATCTCTTGGTTGGTAAAGATTTATAATCTCTTGATTGGTAAAGTATGTGTGATCTCTTGGTTGGTAAAGTATGTGTGATCTCTTGATTGGTAAAGTATCTGTGATCTCTTGGTATGTAAAGATCTGTGATCTCTTGGTTAATAAAGATCTGCGATCTATTGGTTGGTAAAGTATGTGTGATCTCTTGGTTGGTAAAAGTATGTGCGATCTCTTGGTTGGTAAATATGTGTGATCTCTTGGTTGGTAAAGATCTGTGATCTCTTGGTAGGCAAAGTATGTGTGATCTCTTAGTTTGTAAAGTATTTGTGATCTCTTGATTGGTAAAGTATGTGTGATCTCTTGGTATTTGAAGATCTGTGATCTCTTTGTTGGTAAAGTATCTGTGATCTCTTGGTATTTAAAGATCTGTGATCTCTTGGTTAATAAAGATCTGTGATCTCTTGGTTGGTAAAGTATGTGCAATCTCTTGTTTAGTTAAATATAAACACTCTCTTTGTTGGTAAATCTGTGATTTCTTTGGTGGTAAAGATTTGTGATCTCTTGGTTTGTAAAGTATGTGTGATCTCTTGTTTGGTAAAGATGTGTGATCTCTTGGTTGGTGAAGTATGTGCGATCTCTTGGTTGGTAAAGTATGTGCGATCTCTTGGTTGGTAAAGTATGTGCGATCTCTTGGTTGGTAAAGTATGTGTGATCTCTTGATTGGTAAAGTATGTGCGATCTCTTGGTTGGTAAAGTATGTGTGATCTCTTGATTTGTGAAGTACCTGTGATCTCTTGGTATGTAAAGATCTGTGATCTCTTGGTATGTAAAGATCTGTGATCTCTTGGTTGGTAAAGTATGTGCAATCTCTCCGTTAGTTAAATATATACGCTCTCTTGGTTGGTATATCTGTGATTTCTTTGGTGGTAAAGATTTGTGATCTCTTGGTTGGTAAAGTATGTGTGATCTCTTGTTTGGTAAAGTATGTGCGATCTCTTGGTTGGTAAAGTATGTGTGATCTCTTGTTTGGTAAAGTATGTGCGATCTCTTGGTTGGTAAAGTATGTGCGATCTCTTGTTTGGTACAGTATGTGCGATCTCTTGGTTGGTAAAGTATGTGTGATCTATTGGTTGGTAAAGTATGTGTGATCTCTTGGTTGGTAAAGTATGAGTGATCTCTTGTTTGGTAAAGTATGTGCGATCTCTTGGTTGGTAAAGTATGTGCGATCTCTTGTTTGGTAAAGTATGTGCGATCTCTTGGTTGGTAAAGTATGTGTGATCTCTTGGTTGGTAAAGTATGAGTGATCTCTTGGTTGGTAAAGTATGAGTGATCTCTTGGTTGGTAAAGTATGTGCGATCTCTTGGTTGGTAAAGTATGTGTGATCTCTTGGTTGGTAAAGTATGAGTGATCTCTTGGTTGGTAAAGTATGTGTGATCTCTTGGTTTGTAAAGTATGTGCAATCTCTTGGTTGGTAAAGTATGTGCGATCTCTTGGTTGGTAAAGTATGTTTGATCTCTTGGTTGGTAAAGTATGTGCGATCTCTTGGTTGGTAAAGTATGTGCGATCTCTTGGTTTGTAAAGTATGTTTGATCTATTGGTTGGTAAAGTATGTGTGATCTCTTGGTTGGTAAAGTATGTGTGATCTCTTGGTTGGTAAAGTATGTGCGATCTCTTGGTTTGTAAAGTATGTTTGATCTATTGGTTTGTAAAGTATGTGTGATCTCTTGGTTGGTAAAGTATGTGTGATCTCTTGGTTGGTAAAGTATGTGCGATCTCTTGGTTGGTAAAGTATGTGTGATCTCTTGGTTTGTATAGTATGTTTGATCTATTGGTTTGTAAAGTATGTGTGATCTCTTGGTTTGTAAAGTATGTTTGATCTATTGGTTTGTAAAGTATGTGTGATCTCTTGGTTGGTAAAGTATGTGTGATCTCTTGGTTTGTAAAGTATGTTTGATCTATTGGTTTGTAAAGTATGTGTGATCTCTTGGTTGGTAAAGTATGTGTGATCTCTTGGTTGGTAAAGTATGTGCGATCTCTTGGTTTGTAAAGTATGTGTGATCTCTTGGTTGGTAAAGTATGTGCGATCTCTTGGTTGGTAAAGTATGTGCGATCTCTTGTTTGGTAAAGTATGTGTGATCTCTTGGTTTGTAAAGTATGTGTGATCTCTTGGTTGGTAAAGTATGTGCGATCTCTTGGTTTGTAAAGTATGTGTGATCTCTTGGTTGGTAAAGTATGTGCGATCTCTTGGTTGGTAAAGTATGTGTGATCTCTTGATTGGTAAATAATCTGTGATCTCTTGGTATTTAAAGATCTGTGATCTCTTGGTATGTAAAGTATGTGTGATCTCTTGGTTGGTAAAGTATGTGTGATCTCTTGGTTGGTAAAGATGTGTGATCTCTTGGTATGTAAAGATCTGTGATCTCTTAGTTAATAAAGATCTGCGATCTCTTGGTTGGTAAAGTATGTGTGATCTTTTGGTTAGTTAAATACATACGCTCTCTTGGTTGGTGAAGGTGTGATTTCTTTGGTGGTAAAGATTTGTGATATCTTGGTTGGTAAAGATACTGAATAACGCATGAAAGTAAGTACTGTTAGCAAATAGTAAAGCTAATAGTCTTCTGTAGAAGTGTTTTGGAATGTTGTATGGGATGTAACTGTTAAAATTAAAAAAATGTTATAATTATTTACTTCATTTGTACATATAGAATTGCAAAGAGTGCACCTCTGACGAAATCACCAGGGCTACAAAATTAAACAGACTCTCCGTCCCTGAGAATGGATCAACAAGTGCTCGGTGACTAAGCAGAAATGAACTATCCTCGACTGTTCCTAGCTACATTTGTCACAAAATGACAATCCATGTTCATAGAGCTGATTTTATTCATATTTTGTGGTGATTGTTTGAATATAATTGTAATTAAAAAAAAATTCCAACATTTATGGAGTCAGAAATCAGATATTTTGAGTACATGAAAGTAAGATAACACGTGCAGTTTCCTGACATTGTCATGTATGTAGGAAATTTGATGTTCACTTCATGAAATGAGGATTACACATGGCATTTCTGTCTCTGACATGAATACAGGAAATTTGACATTTGGTACATGAAATGAAGTTGACACATGGCTTTTATTGCTTGTGACATGTATACAGGAAATGCATCTGAAATTTGGTAGATGAAATTTCTGGTACCTGAAATCGGTCCTGTCAGGTACCTGAAATTGTGCTCTATCATATACCACCATGTAGCAGGAAATGTACAGGAAATTCCGGGATTTCCTGCACTTTGACACAAGCAAACTGGATGGAATTTCCCTTGCCTTTCAAGCATCTATCATGCATGAGGAAACTCCACTTTTTTTGTAGTGACAGATGTAGGGAATGATTCAAAGCAAATAACCAAAAAAGTACAATAACAATTAGCTATATTAATTCTACATATACAAGTAAGTTTACCTAATATATTGAAACAAAAACCATTTGTTATTGCTTGTTGTGCACAATGTTTGGAAGTTTTCAGCTAATAGCTAATTGGTGATTTCCAGAAAAAAAGTTCTGTTCTGTTCAGTAATCCAATCCTTGGTACTTTTGCTGCTGCTACTGGATCCATCTAACTATCTATGTAGCACCTTCCCTGCGTTACTAGCAGTGCCTATAATAATATTAGAACCCGTTGCTATATTGTTACTAGGTGTACTAACTTGGTAAGTGTGCACTATTTTTTGCCTTTAGGTATATAAACTGTGCATACTAACCACCCTTGGGGTATTGCTATTTTTGAGTTTTAGTTTAATAGAATAGGCTGGATAAAGCTGTGTGAGGCCTGGATATGATATGTGAGGGTCTACTACCCTCTCATACGGACAACTCTCCTGCTGACAACTCTCCTGCTGACAACTCTCCTGCTGCGCTCCTGCTGCCGCTCATACCAGGAATTTACCATAGCTAGCTGCTTAACTGTTTACCACAGAGCAGAGCAGCCCAGCCCAGCCCAGGGTAGAGTTAGATCTGGAGATAACAGCTGGCAGCTACAATGCTAAAGTAAACCTGCCAGGTGGTGTGCTTCAATTGAATTTTAATTGAATTTTAATTTTGGGCCGAAAATGCTGTTGCTAGTGGAAACAACTGGGCCGGCTTTGGGTAAACGGGTTCTAAAATAGTTAGAGCATGCGCTCAGGTACTGGTGGATTTAGTGCACAAAGCCCTCGGGCCTACGGCCCTTGGGCTTCAGTGCACTAAATCCACCAGTACCTAAGCTCGTATGCTCTAACTATTACTTAGATAAACTGAACTTGATTCTGGGTAGGCGATTCAGTAAGGTAGTGTATTAGCTCACCTACACGCCAATCACCCTTCGCTCGCCGAGCTGTATCGTCTTCGCGCAAGCACCAATTGCTCAATCAGACACAAATCAATTTAAACTTCTCAACTTTAGTTTATTTATTCACCTTAGCAACCACAAAAAGAACTTTCAGAATAATTGTGCATAGTGTATTTCTTCATGCATTACAATTTCAATTGAAAAAGTCGAAAAGTTTCTTCAATCACTCCATTTTCACTTGATCAAATAAGTTTTTCTAAGTGTTGCATTCCCCAATTTTGTATTCCCAAAAAGACCTGTTAGTTTAATATAATCAATCAAGCAACAACAAGATGACTGACATAACTCAACATAACCAATGATGTGATTCAAGCGAGTATATTTTAAAACAGTAATGCAAAACCACAGGAAGTACAAAAACCCACATAACACATTTAAGGTTTATATATGTGACAGGCTCTGGGAAAACCAGGCATTTCTGGCAAACCAACAAAAATGAGTTTTTTATGTTAATAAAAAGCTACAATTTATATCAACTTAGTGCTAAAATACTGGAGGGTAAAACCTTTGACTCGCACAGAAACTGGCAGTTGACACTGGACAAAAACTTAAATTTCCTGCTACAGTATTCATGGTTGAAATGTGGTGATAAGGTCATATGCAGTGTGTATTTCATGAATGCAAGAAATATGATATGTATGATAAAATTACAGGTAGATGATAGAGCTAAATCCCAGGTACCTGACATTTAAGGATCATGTGGTATTTCACACAGAATTCTATGAATAAGACACTTAATGATCATGTGGTATTTCATGCAGAATCCCAGGTACCAGACACTCAAGAATCATGTGGTATTTCATGCAGAATCCCAGGTACTAGACACTTAAGAATCATGTTAGATTTCATGCAGAATCCCAGGTACTAGACACTTAAGAATCATGTTAGATTTCATGCAGAATCCCAGGTACTAGACATTTAAGAATCATGTTAGATTTCATGCAGAATCCCAGGTAGTAGACACTTAAGAATCATGTTTCATTTCATGCAGAATCCCAGGTACTTGACACTTAATGATCATGTTGTATTTCATGCAGAATCCCAAGTATCAAGACACTTACAGATCATGTGATATTTCATGTATCATTTTTTTTTCAATATAAAATAAACAACACAAAATAATGTTCTAATCATTTCAGCTTAGTTCTGCTCCTGGGAGAATGCCCAACTAGGTAACTCTGATGGAGCTGGTCTCTTAGATGGTGTCTCAGCCAAAATTCTCGTCTTGGTCTGTCTTTTGGCCTGAGACGACTTTTTGCCTTCATATTCTGAATCCAAATCCATAAAAAAATTCTCAATCCTTTTTGACCTCCAATTTAGTGGCTTGACGTAGAGCTCGTCTTCTTCTCCACTGTCCTCGCTAGACATTAAGTCTGATTGTAGCACAGATGACCACTTTCTCCTGTCATCCTCCTCATAAACCCTGCTAGCAAACACGGTTTTCCTCTCTTGCAATTTCTAACACACAAAAATTTCTTTTAATAACTTGTAGTTTTTAGAATACACCAGAATTCAATAACACTGCTATTACAACACCGACTATGATCACTACAACTATAATACAACTACATACGTAAATTAGATTTACCCTTCTCATTCTTTCCATTTTCCTTCTGGTTTTCTTTTTGTCACCGGCCATTCCCCGATCAGATAAAGATTTCTGCTGACTTAAATTCTTAAAATAGGTATATGCAGAATCTGAAAAAGATTATTATAAGTAAAAAGTTCACATATATCCAGTTACAAGGTTATTTGCTGACCTCTAATCTCATAAGATTTGAAGTCAGGATTCAGGCTCCTCACTTCTGCCACCAATCTCTCTGTGACCCTGCGATTTTCATCGCTTCTCCAACTAAATCTAATTGTTCAACCACAATTCGTATGAATTAAATAGTTTGAATTCATGATAAACTTACGTTTCTCCAAAAAAATATCCTCCAAAACTTTCCTCTTCATCCATCAGCATTTTATATGTTTTTCGAGTTTCCGACTAAAACAGTATAAACACATACGCCAAAATATAATTTACTTGAACTACATGACTCTATACAACAGTAACCCAGTACTAGAATTGTTCAAACATGAATCGATAAATAGTAGTCAAAATCTCTGGCTACGTTTTGTCCAGAATAATTATCATCAAGTATAGAAAAATAATTCTTACACACTGATTAAACATTACTGCAATCCATCTTGCACTACAAGAAAGATCTCATTCATTCATAAATTACATAAAGGGTATATTGGCACTGTCCCATATTCTTAAAATACTTTTCAATTGACAAGCAAAAATATGTTAAGATTTTATAAAACTTTCGGTATGTAATAGCGACATTAAATAAAGGAGATACACCACCATTAAGTAAAGAAGTCACAATGCATTGGGTAAAGAGGTGACACAGCATCGGGTAAAAAAGTAACAAAGCACAGCATTGGCTAATAAAGTGACACAGCATTGGGTAAAAAAGCGACACAGCATTGGGTAAAGGAGCGACACAGCATTGGGTAAAGGAGCGACACAGCATTGGGTAAAGGAGCGACACAGCATTGGGTAAAAAGCGACACAGCATTGGGTAAAAAGCGACACAGCATTGGGTAAAGGAGCGACACAGCGTTGGGTAAAGAAGCGACACAGCGTTGGGTAAAGAAGTGACACAGCATTAGTTAATTAAGTGACACAGTATTGATTAAAGAATTGGGTCAAGAAATGACACAGTATTGGGTAAAGGAGTAGCACAGCATTGGGTAAAGGAGTGCCACAGCATTCGGTAAAGAAATGACACAGTATTGGGCAAAGAAATGACACAGTATTGAGTAAAGAAGTGACACAGTACTGATTAAAGAAGTGACACAGCATTGGGTAAAGAAGTGACACAGTATTGGGTAAAGAAGTGACACAGCATTGGGTAAAGAAGTGACACTGCATTGGGTAAAGAAGTGACACAGCATTGGGTAAAGCAGTGACACTGCATTGGGTAAAGAAGTGACACAGCATTGGGTAAAGAAGTGACACAGCATTGGGTAAAGGCGCGACACAGCATTGGGTAAAGAAGTGACACTGCATTGGGTAAAGAAGTGACACAGCATTGAGTAAAGAAGTGACACAGTATTGGGTAAAGAAGTGACACAGCATTGGGTAAAGAAGTGACACAGTATTGGGTAAAGAAGTGACACAGCATTGGGTAAAGAAGTGACACAGCATTGGGTAAAGGAGTGGCAGAAATGACAAAGCATTGGGTAAAAGAGTGCCACAGCATTGGTTAAAGAACTGACACATAGTATTGATTAAAGAAGTGACACAGCATTGGGTAAAGAACTGAGGAAGTATTGATTAAAGAAGTGACACAGCATTGGGTAAAGAAGTGACACAGCATTGGGTAAAGAAGTGACACAGCATTGGGTAAAGAAGTGACACAGCATTGGGTAAAGAAGTGACACAGCATTGGGTAAAGGAGTGGCAGAAATGACAAAGCATTGGGTAAAAGAGTGCCACAGCATTGGTTAAAGAACTGACACATAGTATTGATTAAAGAAGTGACACAGCATTGGGTAAAGAACTGAGGAAGTATTGATTAAAGAAGTGACACAGCATTGGGTAAAGAAGTGACACAGCATTGGGTAAAGAAGTGACACAGCATTGGGTAAAGAAGTGACACAGCATTGGGTAAAGAAGTGACACAGCATTGGGTAAAGAAGTGACACAGCATTGGGTAAAGAAGTGACACAGCATTGAGTAAAGAAGTGACACAGTACTGATTAAAGAAGTGACACAGCATTGGGTAAAGAAGTGACACAGTATTGGGTAAAGAAGTGACACAGCATTGGGTAAAGAACTGACACAGCATTGGGCAAAAAAATGACACAGTATTGGGTAAAGGAGTGTCAGAAATGACAAAGCATTGGGTTAAAGAGTGCCAACCCATTCAGGGTTCTGCCCACGCTGGTCGGGACTGGTCGGGAGCTCCCACCACTACTTGCTAGTTCTACAGCTCTCCCGACCACCACTAACCTTGATCATGATCCGGCAGGCCCACTCTCAGCGTTCACATCAATAATCGCTGAACAGGACTGCTACTTGCACCAACTCTTTTAGAATTCTGTTCAACTCAAAATAGTGTGCACCTACGTTTACATAATTTGCTAGACTGCAAACCACGCCCATCACGTGCTGGACAGTTTCTTTAGCTTATGTCAGTTTTTGTCATGTCTTTTTATCGGTTTTGTAAAGTAGTGGATACTGAGTGGGATACTCCTAATCCCAAGCGTCCTAAAGTGGGTGTCGCTCCTCAACTCGATGACGACTGCACTAGCGGTGAAGGTGGCCGTTCTAGCGGTGAAGAAAGTGATACTGTGACGACAGCTATAAAACTGCGGATCTACCAATAGCAAGTCACAGGGCTAGTAAGTTTAGTGCTGAATGGAGCAACATTTTTTCTCTTTTTCAACTATCACATAAATTATAACTGAACATGTGGAATTGCATAAGTAACTCAAAATAAAATTGTTCATAGTTCCATTCCAATTCTGTCTGCAAATCCTGAATTACCAGTTCTCTTGAGATGCTGGGCACAACCCTGAGCATTGAGAACTGACACACAGTATTGATTAAAGAAGTGACACAGCATTGGGTAAAGAAGTGACACAGTATTGATTAAACAAGTGACAAAGCATTGGGTAAAGAAGTGACACAGTATTGATTAAACAAGTGACAAAGCATTGGGTAAAGAAGTGACACAGTATTGATTAAAGAAGTGACACAGCATTGATTAAAGAAGTGACACAGAATTGGGTAAAGAACAGGGGAGGCTCCACTGGGGGGGCAGGGGGGGGGGCAATTGCCCCCTCAATATTAATTGTGGGGGGCATTGCCCCCCCTCCCCAATTCAAAAACTTGTGACTTTGTATCACTACATGAAGAAAAGAAAAGACACTTTGGAACATTTTAATCAGTCTTTTTGTATGATGTATTATAGCTTTAAAAATCACATTTCATAGGAGTGTGCCAATCTCTAATATTTCCCCCCCCCCCCCAACCACAAGTGTGTGGAGCCTCCTCTGAAGAAGTAACACAGCATTGGGTAAAGGAGTGCCACAGCATTGGGTAAAGGAGCGGCACAGCATTGGGTAAAGGAGTGCCACAGCATTGGGTAAAGGAGTGCCACAGCATTGGGTAAAGAAGTGCCACAGCATTGGATGACATTGAGTAAACAAGTGACGCACGATTACGTAAAGAAGTGGTATAGCATTGAGTAAAGAAGTGACACAGCATTAGGTAATGGAGTGTCACAGCAATGGACAAAATAGTAACACAGCATCGGATAAAGAAGTGACACACGATTAGGTAAAGAAGTGGCATAGCATTGAGTACAGAAGTGACACAGAATTTTGTGAAATAGTGACATGGAACTGGGAAAAGTGACACAACATTGGTTAAAGAAGTGACACATTGATGGGTATAGGAGTGCCACAGCATTAGGTAAAGGAGTGGCACAGCATTGTGTAAAGAAGTGACATGGCATTGGGTAATGAGGTGACACCGCATTGCCCTCAGTTGGGACAATGCTATTGTTTTAAGGAGTTACACATCGCCAAATATAACACACAGAATTGGGCAAAGGTGTGACATAGCATTGAGCAAACATTCTCATTAACAATACTATTAGACTATTAGGCAGTTCTAGTTTTTGTCTACATAAATAACATAAAACTGCCAACAATATGGGTATGATCCTAGAGTGAAATACAGCAGGTAGAACTTTGCCAAATCAGAACTAGCGGGGAAAAAAAAAATGAGCTAATTAAAAACATAGACTGTGTCAATATTGCAATTATGAAAGTGCCTGTTGTAGTCAAAACAAGAAAAAATAAATAACCCTTTAATAAAAACAAAAAAAAAACATTTAATACTCACCCTTACTACTTTTGATATTTTTGGTTTCTCTTTCTCTTTGTAGGTACGTGTAGATTGAAGCTTAGCAACTTGGCTCTTTAATTCTTTTAGTTCCTTCTCACTGGTATCTAGTTGTTCTATTACGGTCTTGAGAAGACCAGGAATGTCTTCATTCGATTCTGTATGGAATTTTTAAAAATGCTTCACATATTATTGTGGAGCTACACAAGTAATCTTAATGAGTACTACAATACATGTAATCAATTTTAACGCATTAGTCAATAAATCAGTCACTTAATAAACAGTAAATTAACATATAAATTAATAAATATTTAAGTCATTAAATGGAGAGACAAAATGGTAATTAAAATATATGTCTCCCTTTACTGGTTAACATTACTTCAAATTTTGATCTAGAAAATATTATTATCAGTCAGTATTCCAAAAAAAGGGCTTTAGACGCAAGACAATGGCCAACTAACAGTAATCCGCATGACACACACAATTGGTATGGGCAAAAACGAAGATAATGATAAATATAAAGTAAAAGAATTTGTAGTCACAGTAATTTTATTTCAGATACACAACTATAAAAAGAGTATTTTTAACTTGATTTCTTAGCTTAAAAATGCCTACTGACCTTGAGAGGTACCAGAAATAGAGGGACTTGTTCTTGGAGGCCTTCTTGGGGTTCTAAAAGGATCAGCAGTTGTAGTCCTCACTGGGGTAACTGATGTAGTACCTTTGGGGTTGGAAGTTTGGCATTTAGTAGAGTCTGAAGTCTTATAGGAGTTCGATGACAAAGCCTTCTTACCAGACGATGATCTTGGGGTCTGGTATGAACTAGCCAGCTGAGAGCCACTAGACCCCTCATACTTTCTCTTCATACGTCTCTCAACAGATGAGTTATGAGTGAATTCAGGGGCTAGGCAAAAAAATAAATAAAACAAGAAAATTAGACTACTTCTCATTCAAAAGCATTGAGTGGAAGCAATATGAAGCTTATAAATAAATTTGTCCTTGATTTTTTAGCCTAGCACAGCAAATTTAATATTTTTTGCTCTGTTTCAGCATGCTGCAATATTTATACTACTAAATACCTTGGAAGAGCAAATTTTACTATCTTTATTACTAAAGTCTGTCGAAAAAGACTGGGAAAGGTTAATACTGCCCCACCAGCCTTCAACACAGCAGAGTGCACTTTTTTATACTTACGTGATTCATCCAGCCGCTCACTTCCTCTGTCACAATTCTCGTGAATGTCCCCTTCATCAAACTCGTCCTCTGAACGACTATCCAATGCACAGTCCGACATCTTCCAAGAAAACAATCCAGCAGCATAAACTTTGTATCCAGGTTTTTCGAACGACTGGACACATACCTCGTGCACTAAACTCGACGAGCTAGAAAGTTCTAACGTACTCTCACGCGCATGCCCTGAACCGCTTGGCGGCGGCGAGATTGTCATGTTTGTATACAAGTGAATTGTTATTTTTGTTGTTGTTGTTTTATGCACGGTTGTGTGTGTGGTGGTACATGGTGTGTGGTGTGGGCATCTAGAAAATACAAATTTATAATATTCCTTCTTCCTTTTTTTTCGCGCGGTGTTCGGCGGTTTGGCAGTGTATGAGAGATGGCGAATGAAGGAAGACAAATGGCCGAGCTTACTGCTAGTTCTTCTCTGAGTAGGGACCGCTTGGTATTGAGAGTGGAAAGGCGATTTTGTCCTCATTGCAGGCAATATCTATCCTTGAAGACATACAAAGCTCATAAGCGTTTGTATTATACTCCTTCTAACAATCAATGGATGCTTAATTATGGTTCGGTTAGTATTGATTCTCCCCCAGATGAATCCCCACCACTGTCATTTGGAGAGCACACTACATCTATTTGTGGTGATGATTGTGATCCTCCAAGCATGGACTATGTAGCAAGAAGTGAGACTGAAAAAGGTTAATTTTAAGTGTATGTATGGCTAATCAATTTACTCAGCTTCGATTTTTTTTGCTATTAGATGAAGATGAATGGAATAACGCTGATGATGTGGCAGACACAAATGAAGAAGGTAGTTTTTAATTCAATAAATAGTTAGGCATTTTTAATACTAATGTTTAAAATGTATAGATGGATGTACTGAATATTGGAATGAGTCTGGTGAGGAAGAATGTGAAGATGATTTAGAAACTAAACCACCAAGTAATGAGCACCACCAGCTTAGTAATCAAGAAAGAAGCCTGTGTAATTTGATGAAATGGATAATTGCATTTATTTTCTTTTTAAGGAAAGTGTATGCACTGCCAGATGCAGGCACAAGAGTAGTGTTGAAATTTTTTGCAGTACTGTTTCGTATATTGGGCAAGATGTTTCCCCCTTTATGTTTCATTTCAAGACGTTTTCCCACCTCTACTTATCATTTACAGTCATCATATGGGGCATTAAAAAAATTTCACAGATTTGTTGTTTGTCGAAAGTGTGACAGTGTTTATAATTATGAGGACTGCAAAGAGAGAAATTCAAGCAAACGTTGTTCTTTTGTTAGCTTTCCTAATCATCCACATTTGCGTATGAGGACAAATTGTAATTCGCTTTTATTAAAAACCGTGGAACTATCAAGTGGAAAACACTTGTTATACCCATATTTAACATACTGCTATGTATCAATTAAAGATTCACTTGGAAAGTTGTTGGTACGAGAATCTTTTCTACTTGATTGTGAAGCATGGCGCTCAAGAACACTATCTCAGAACAAGTTGAGTGATATATATGATGGCGATATATGGCGAGAATTTCAAAGCATTAATGGGACCCCTTTTCTTTCTCAACGCCATTGCTTGGGGTTGATGATCAATTTAGACTGGTTTCGTCCCTTTAAACATTCTGAATACTCAATTGGAGCAATTTACATAACTGTCATGAATCTTCCTCGACATTTAAGAAACAAACCTGAGAATGTACTGCTAGTAGGTATTTTACCAGGACCTTCCGAAGCTACCAATCTTAATGGTTTCTTGAAGCCTCTGGTAAATGAACTAAATGAGTTTTGGGAGGGAATTTTGTTGAATATATATGGGTCCTCCACTAAAGAATTAATACGGTGTGCATTACTTTGTGCTTCTTGTGACTTGCCTGCTGGTCGAAAATTGTGTGGATTTCTTTCATATAATGCTCATCAAGGCTGTTCTCGCTGTCACAAATCATTTTCTCAAGGTTATGGTGGCTTTGAGCGTGATAAATGGGTGAAGAGAACTAGAACAGAGCATTTAGAAATAACTAAAAAACTTGAAGTCTGCAATACAAAGAAAGAAGTTCGTGAAATTGAATCAAAGAGTGGCTACCGGTATACTGAGTTACTTAAATTGCCTTACTTTAATCCTTCCAGGATGCTTGCTGTTGATCCTATGCACAATTTATTTTTGGGTTCAGCTAAACGCATTTTAAAGAAGGTGTGGATTGATAAAGGCATAATACCAGAAGCCAAATTCGATTTAATTCAGAATCGAATAGATAAAGTTGTCGTGCCTCCTGATATAGGTAGGATTCCACTGAAAATAAGGTCAGGGTTCTCAGCTTTTACTGCAGATCAATTTAAAAACTGGATATTATATTACTCTGTGCTGGTGCTAAGGGATATTGTGGTTGGCAATGACCTTCAATGCTGGTGTCATTTTGTATTGGCATGTAGTATCTTATGTCAGCATCAAATTACCAATGAACAGCTGCAATTAGCTGATGCCTTATTGCTACAATTCTGCAAAAGATGTGAGAGGATGTATGGTCCTGAAGTTATTACACCCAACATGCATATGCATGCCCACTTGAGTGAGTGCATACAAGATTTTGGACCTGTCCATGTTTTCTGGCTATTTTCCTTTGAGAGATATAATGGCATTTTAGAACATTTACCTAATAATAATAGATCCATTGAAATTCAGATATTAAAACGATTCATGGAATCTACCGATCTTCTTAGTCTGCCAAAAGAGCATCATGATGAATTTGATTCCATTTTTAGAAGCCAGAAATTAGTGGGTACTCTTTCCCAATGTGCAGCAACCAATACTGAGTGCACATATACCCAAGATCAGCATCACCTACCAAAGTTTTATCAACAAAGTGTTATGACAAAAGAAGAATTGGAACAGTTGAAAAAATTATATTCTCATTTACTTGAAGTGCCTACTACAAACATTAATGCCCAGTGTTCATATCGTAAATATCAATATGTTCACATAAATGGGAAGTTGTTTGGATCTATGAACAGTCGATCGTCATCATCCTCAATTATAATGGCTGAACGCCACCCTACTACTGAAATTCGTGCTGCTCAAGTAAAGTTTTTTGCCCAACACAATGTGGTTGTAGAAGACCAAAACATTAGCTTCTTACTATTTTATCCACTGTGGTTTAAGCGACACCAACAGCATAATTTATATCCTAAACCTGTGACCATGTGGGAACCAGATTGCTTCGAATTATCTGAAGAATACCACCACTTGCCTGTTCAGTTTATTAGAGCAAGAACTGCATCATTAATTGACACCTGTGCATTATCCAACACCTGCAATGAATCAGTACTGTTAATCAGTTCAATTATTGAATGATATTAATTTTGGTATTTTTTGTTTTATCGGTTCTCATATATTATGTATATATAATCAGAATTTTATGTCAACTTGGGGAGCAGCTGGAAAATAATGTGTGAGTGAATTGCAAGTTCTCAACTACCACCATCACCACCAATACATGCCTTGCATTGCATACAACACATACATTTTTTATACTACATATATTACATACTCACACACATACACACTTTATCATTGAGGGTGTTCCAAGGTCAATTTGTCCACTGACTTGACAACTGTCAGGTACAATCACCTGGACGCACACAGAGAATGATAACACATGATACACACATACACACGCTATACAAACATACAAGCCTGCATACCCCACACTATAAAGTCTTCATTCATTGGCAGACAAGTGGAATCTTCACAGATAAGCTCATCCATGTATCCGTGTGCCTATCTCACTCAATATGAGATGTGCACATTTTTAACTGTCATAACTGAATCACATCCAGTGTCTAAAATAATAGGATATATTATAATAAGTAATCACAGAGAACTATGGAATTTTAGTATCAGCCAAAACTCATGCAAACACCACATGCACAACGATACAAGAACATTCGTTATTACCCACCAACTCTAAAATGAGGTTACACCTATTCGCGTACAATATTGCTAAAAACACTAGATCCTGGATATGTGACCGTTGGACACAACGCGGGCCCTATCAAAAAAAGATTTTTGCACTTACACATTCATCGGCATTTATATATTGAGCTTTCCGAGTTTTAAAACCGTTGCATTTTTCAGAATTAAATCGATCTTTTCCCGAAGTTTGCCCGATTTTTCCTTAGACGGCACACAGTCGTCCTTGATCTTGTTTCATCACTTCCAATGATTGGTCACGTGGCCCAGCAGGACAGACATACATGTACCTACAGCATATCACTGGCATCAGTATAACATGCTCAGCTCTGTATAGGAGGACATAACTAATACCTGTACAGAGCTTCTGGTCAGTAAGTAACTGGCTCTGAGCTGCAGAATAGACTGCCCCACTCTATGCGCAAAGCTAGACAGTGTTGTCCACTAATACCGTCAGTGAACCCATGGAACTATGGGGAGGATCACTTTATGCCAAAATATTAATTAGAAATTTCTGTGATTGTCACAAGGGTCCATGTGACACGACCAGGTGAAATGTTGGAATTACGCCTACTAACTCCATTCTGTGATTTGACCACTATACATGTATATGTATGCATATATGTGTGTGTATGTCATTATGCGTGTGTGTATGTCATTATGCGTGTATGTATCCTTGGGCTACCATCTTGTTATGGTGAAAGGGCGTGGGTATGCATACATTCTCACACACATACACACTTTACAATTAACGACAGGTGCAAGGTCAATTTGTGACTTGACAACTGTCACCTGGACTCATAACACATGATACATACATACACCAGACACACATGCTATACAAACATACAAGCCTGCATACCCCACACTAGAAAGTCTTCATTCATTGTAGCAGACAAGAAGCATCTTCAAAGACGAACTCATCCATGTATCCGTGTGCCTATCTCACTCAATATGAGATGTGCACACTGACAACATGAAGAGAGTAAATGAAACCACCTACTTACTGATTGAATGAAGCAATAGTTATTGACCACACTTCATATGGTGTAGATCTTGCTTGTTCTCACTTGCTCCCACCTCTTTTTGAAAGGTGCTCCTTTGTGGTCAGTATAATAGGGTAGATGAGTTTATGCACACTGCACACAATCCTTACTTGTGTGAATCGAGAGGGGGACTTTACCTATAAGCAAATAGGTACAAAAGTAGTTTTCATTTCATTACTTACACACATTATTTGTGAATATTCTCTATGATGGATTACATGTACACACATGGATTAACCAATCAGCAATTTGACAAAAACTATTCACTGATTGACATACCAAAACTCCTGCATGTACATATGTATGATGAATACTACCTGACGCCAGCTGATATTCACATATTTTTTATAGAGAGCAGCAAGACACATGGATTATGAGTAATAGTTTGGCAGAGCCTTGTGGTAAGTTACTGCTTGAAACATACTACTCCACAAATGATTATCAGTGTGCCAACTATCCTTTCCTAGTGCCAATTAAATTTCGGGGCAAAATGATTGATATTTGGGGGGGGAAACCAAAGAAATCAATTTTTTTTTCTACCTAGTTTCTCAAGAATTCAAAGAAAATAAAGGTTGAGAAACCTGGGGCTTTAAAATCAGGTCATTTTTTAACTAGCAATATTCAATGCATGTGAGAAATCAAACATTTTGTGCAGTAGCATACAAGGGTCACGGAATATCAAGGCATTTTTAAACTTGGTACACAAATTTGTGTCCCTAGTTCAATGCATGTGAGAAATCAAACATTTTGTGCAGTAGCATACAAGGGTCACGGAATATCAAGGCATTTTTAAACTTGGTACACAAATTTGTGTCCCTAGTTCAACTGGGGACTTCAGAAATCAATGAATTTCTGAACATGGGTAAAAAATTTGTGTCCCTAGTTCAACTGGGGACTTGAGAAATCAATGGATTTCTGAACATGGGTCACAAATTTGTGTCCTTAGCTTGAGAAATCAATGGATTTCTGAACATGGGTCACAAATTTGTGTCCCTAGTTCAACTGGGGACTTGAGAAATCAATGGATTTTAAAACATGACCGGTCTGTTCCCAGTTGCACTTTATGTGAAGCCTATATTCACTCTCAAATATGCTCACCAATAACCAACACAATTAAATAGCCTATATGTGTGTGCATGTGTGTGTGTGTGTGTGTATGTGTGTGTGTGTGTGTGTGTGTGTGTGTGTGTGTGTGTGTGTGTGTGTGTGTGTGTGTGTGTGTGTGTGTGTGTGTGTGTGTGTGTGTGTGTGTGTGTGTGTGTGTGTGTGTGTGTGTGTGTGTGTGTGTGTGTGGAGTGCTAGTGGTGTATAAATCAGCTGGAATATTGTGGCTGATGTTTTGGGAAAATTTCAACTACAATACCTACATGCACCAAATAGCAGCTGCATTTTAACCTAACATTGTTTTGGTGGTATTTCTGTCCCACCACACTCTCAAGTTGTAACCAGCCCACTACATGGCAACAAACACTTAAGTTCTATATAACCATCACTTTGTAAGAGATAATTTGAAGTGTCATTGGTCTAGAGGAGATAAAAATATTTTATGGAACTCAGTATGGTACCATCTACATTTTGAAATACAGTCTAATCTCTCTTTCAGACCAAAGGGTGTCCACATCTAAGAAATGTCCGTAACTTAGAATGTTCTAAATTCATTAAACATTTTATGCTTGACAAAGTATATCTGCAGTCCGGGTAAGAGAGGTATCCTTAGCTTAGAAGCCCAGTTTGACAGTATATAAGAAGTTTGAAAGCAATGAGTGCAATGCTGGCATAATTTGGTAAATAGTGGAAATGTTGTCACATTGTTAAGACTATGTCTTACAATTGTCGATACTACAACTAATAATTTATACTTATGTACTTGATTCACCACGCAGTGTCTTTGATGATGGTTCTTCAAAGGGAGAATAGACCCCAGCTATAAATTCCTCATCCAGGTTCAGCATCTCTTTCCGAGTGAGTACCTATGTTCCACAAAAATGAATATGCAATCACAACATCGTTCATGAATATTTCTTTCCTCTAGATTCGCCAGCATAAAGTATACTAAGCTAAATAAAATAAAATAAATTACATGGACAGGAGTAATCACAGTAATACCTTGTCAGAGAGTGTGGTAGCACTCTCTATTTAGGGTTGAGAGCCCTATTCCATAGGCATAATACAATAACACTTGCGTATAAATCCTTTTAATTTAATTTCGAATGCTTTAACTCCCTTCAAGGTGCTAAAACCACATCGTTGATCTAACCATGCATGACATTAGTGAGCAGTACCAGGATTATGAAGAAGACAGACTTGAATACGGTTTAGCAAAATACATTGCAATTAATTTTTTTAAATTTTCTTCATGGTTTCTTGAACATCTCAGTTTAAGCCCCTCCCCCCTATCTACTCTGTGATATGACTGTTGTGTTTGTTAGAGGCTATTCTTAAAAAAAAAAAGCCGATCCGGTCTCTGGTGATTCGAAACGGGAACCGGAACGAAAGGGTTAAGCATAAGGTTTTCTTTTCAAATGACCTTTTTATATAGTAAAAAGGTCATGAACAAGTCCGAACTTTTTTTTTTTGTTTTTAATATTATTATTATTATTATTATTATTATTATTATTATTATATGTGATCTTGTTACAATATATTTTTATCTGACCATAGCGCACAGTGTATAACCCTTTCTTAAAACATTATTTTTACTCTTCTCTTTCTTACCACTCAGTAGCCTGTACTGCCTAGCACTGCTAAGCAGTTCCCACGCTGAACTGCAACTGAAAGTCCCAACTCCTTCAAGAAGATTAGTGATCTTGGGCTGATTGCTCCCAGGGTCTCAATCGCTATGGGTGTGAAAACATGACCTGGAGGATGGTCAGATATAATTTCTGTCTTATTTTTGTAAAGAGTGCTCGCTCGCCATTTGTGCTATTTGAGCACATCACTCGTAACACTAATTGGCGAGCGAGTAAAGCGAGTGAGACCAGTTTTCATTGCCGTTTGTAAATGTATTAGTAAGGGTGGTTGGTGAAATACGTACGTTAAAATAAATACTCACAGGCATCAAGTCAATAGAGGCAAGGGAATTAATCAGACTTAGCTCCAAATTTGCCGCTGGTCAGCATCAATGATTGCATGAATTAGGCTCAAAGGTTTGGTGGAAAATGTGACTCCTATGAGTTTTAGCTCTATCCGCTACTTGAAAGGTATAAGCCAAACAGATGTATGTGCTTTTAGATTGCTCTTATTATCTTAGTGAATTTTCTTGGTATATTTCATTGCAATTAGCTATTGCCATAAGTTTCAGCACGGAATAACCAAATCTGAATAAACAAGTTCTTTTAAAATTTCAAATACTCCAAGTCTAATTCAGAGAGCATCACTTTCACCCCTGTAGCTAAACAATGTGGTAAATCCTAGTATGGCAATGGAGACATCATTTGCTCATCACAGCACGCTATTAGAGCGCCCCACAAGTAATGGTACATGGCATGCATTGGGTTGTTGAAAAACTGAATGGGGAAAAATCGCCGTTCAATCTAAATAGCCTGGGGAAAATGAAATAGCATGGCAAGACTTGAAATAGTACAGTTAGCAAAGTGAAATAGTATATGGAAGTGGGCATACGTGAGGCTGTTAGCCTTTTGTAATGCCGTAGTTTTTGCTGTTAAGGTCAATGGTGGCTTCACGTAAGGATTTACATAGGTGTACTAACATGGGAAGCTGCAGTGTTAGGATTGAAGAGCTACTGTATTGTAAGGCAATAAATTGTAATCAGCTATCCTTGTCGTCCTTCAATAATACTAGTGTGGTGGGATACACAATACCAAGGCTAACAGCCTCACGTATGCCCACTTACATATACTATTTCACTTTGCTAACTGTACTATTTCAAGTCTTGCCATGCTATTTCAACACACTGTGCAGGTAATATTTGAAAAGTGAAATTGGGTGTTGTTAGGTTATCTGCTCATCAGCAAAATTATGAGATTGAGTATGCAGCCCATGAAATATCTTATGAAATCCCGCGGAATTCAAAATTATCACACAATCATCATGAGAATTAATGTAAAAAAATGACTCAAAGGGACAAACTAGGAGGACAATATTATACTGATGAGAGAAGTTGTTATACAACCTTAACCTTTAATATATTAAAATATTTGAAATCATGAACCTCTGTCAGTATATAATCGATAGTATTTTTAAGTGGAGTAATTTATAAAATACTTTGTAGTACTTGCAATCAATCTTACGTAGGTGAGACTGGGCGGACATTAAATATATTTGGTATGAACACCCGCGACAGGGGTCAAGAGTAGGGTCAAGAGGTCAAGGCCTAAATTTCGTATGATAAAGTGCTCAAAGCAGTCAAGGGATACAGCTCGGAAGAGGACGAAATGTATAATAGTAAGGACCTTTGTATTGGTGGGTAAGGGTTCTGAAACGTTTTCTAAAAATACTATCGATTATATACTACTGACAAAGGTTCGTGATTTCAACTATTTTAATATGATATATAGATAGTAGTAAAAAATGGATCTATATGACCACCTTAACCTTTCTTTGCTAGTAATATGTTTATAGAAGCATTCTATATTCATAAAATTTAGTATTAATCTAGTATCGCATTCTTACAATTAACAGGGTGAGGGAAGAAGAAGACCAGGTAAATTAACACCACACAGTTGTTGTCCATGTATTGACCCGACCAACCAATCCCCACAGCTACTCCAACTGCAACAAGGAAGGGACGGGGACTGTTTTTAATTTAACGCGCGCTGTCGCTTTCCAAGGCAAGCTCCGCCCACAACCGTGGTCATGGAAACCACGTTGTTGCTATAGTCACGAACGCTCATAGTTTACACATCTGGAAATGTCATTTTTACCTTTACAAATTTTACTTGAAGACATGCTTATTGAAGAGTTTGAAGACTTTGCTTATATTTTCAGCTTAATTAAGAGCTTGAAGACTTGCTTGGTTACACTGTTAAGTCCATAGTACTATACTGCCATGAGAATAGTTGAATTCGCATATGTTTTGTGAGATACAGTATAACTTGTTCTGAATGCAAGTTCTCTCAATTTTAAAGTCAAGCATAGCAAGTATGTCAGAAAGCTAGCACTATTTAATTTTGAGGCTAGAGGTTTGCATTTTGATACTTACCACAGTTTTCAATTCTATGCTATACAGATCGTTACTATAAAATGCAGTGAGACTTTCAACTTACCCTGTGCATTCGTAGTGTTGTTTTGATGTAATGTTCACATTTTAGTTTTAATCTTAGTTTTCTACTAAAATGGCTGTAATTTATTGGCTTATTTGAATTTTATTTTTAGTTTTGGTTATGTTTCAATATACCGACTTTAATTTTAGTTTTGGCTATTAGCGAATAATACAGTCTTTAATGATTTCAATCCTGGTATATTTGACTGTAGCTAGTATTATATTTTGATCCCTGAAAGCAGCCCATCTTATATGAGGTACTCTCATTGTAAGCAGTCACAGGTGGAAAATAAAGGTGGTATGTGGACCTGTGGTTCAAGATTTTTTAATGTGTTTACCCTCCTTTAATGTCATGTCTAATATTCACTCCATTCAACTCCACAATGTCATATCTTCATTCTGAAATTGGACTAGTCAAATTTCTCAATGAGTATGGCTAATACTCCCTCTTCTCTAGTATGATGACAGCTCAATACACTTGCCCATCATCAGTATCTACAAAGGGTTATTAGTCTAGGATAGCTTGACTAAATTTGCTTAGCATAATTCGAGCGAAATGGGTACCCTGAAGAAGGAACCGAAGCTGTGAGAGAAATGGGCAGCCAAGTAGCATAAGGGTAGCCACCAATTGTGGAAGGTAATAATGTCCATGACTGCTTCCAGTAAGAAAGAGACACTTGAGACTCATTCTTCCCAATCCCAAGAGTAGCGTTATGTTTGTGCAAATCAAAGCATCCCAAAATAAGCTGTTTGGTCATGCTTAAAATCATGCTATGGAGCTCCCCAAATGTTAAATGCTTTCAAAATAATAGTCTGGCCATCATCAGCTGCTGCAGAAAGTGTATTCAATTCTACAGAGATTTACAGCTCAAAGCAATCATCTTTGTAAGATATATATATCGATGTAATGCTACAATTAAATATTACATGATCATAATAAGAATTATGTAAGCAAAAATAAAAGCTAAATGGGTGAAACAGAAAACAAGATAGGTATACATTTCTCAAGCATGAAAGCAATAAAAATAAGTAGGAAAATAGCTAATTTTGGTCAAGGCCTAGTCCAAGCATGAAGCAATGCATAAAATACAAGCAAGAAAATAGCTAATTTTGGTCAAGGCCTAGTCCAGGAGTGCATATGTATCAGCTCTTCTGTATACTCTCCAATTGCCATCCTCTACAGCCTGCATGATTGACAGTATTGCTAATCACAGTAGTACTTCTATACCACCAGCATTACTTGAATGCATCTTGAAATTATGCTGAATGTCTGAAATTACACTTCACTCCTTCAAGCAATTGCCTCCCTAAAGGTATCTGACCGTTGCCATTATGCTAGAACCAAACTTGTCTTTGGCTAGTAGAGATTATATCCTCACCCTCAATTGAAAATAGCTCACTATATAGAGCCTAGAATTGATGTTTGAATGCACACAAAATAATGGTTATTTGCTTTAATAAATTTTCAGGCCATTATTTCCAGACAAACCCACTTTTGTTCACATAGAGAATCAGTAAAAATTGTTTAATAGCATATACAGTATATCGATACCATAAAGTCACACTGAACTAGAAACTTATATTTTTAAGTTTATAGTAAAAACACCAACACAGGTTTACAACAACAAAAATGATGCTATTTATGTGAACTTCGGAGACTAAGCTAAAAAAAGCTATAATGATTGCAATAAAGGATACAAAAATAAGACCATGAAGTGAATTCTGTTTGCTTTCCTCTTGAAATCCTCTGAAAGACATGATGACTATCACTTTCGGAGTAGCAAATATAAAATCACTTTGAAAACCATCTCCATTAGCATTAATTGCCGTCATCTGCATTGTCATGACAAAACAAGAGGAATTCAAGAAGCCTTGTTGATCATCCCGGGAAGAATGTCACAGGTAGAACTATAATATTCATAAAATTTTTTTAATTTAAAATTAAAACAATATTGCAAAAACTCTACAGAAACTAGTATGTTTACAATTTGCAACAGTACTTAATTCTGGAGCTAAGCCAGTATCATCCCAACCAAGGATGGCACAAACTTTACCAACCAAGATATCACAAATCTTTACCACCAAAGAAATCACAGACCTTCACCAACCAAGAGAGCATATATATTTAACTAACCAAACGATTGCACATACTTTACCAACCAAGAGATCACACATACTTTACCAACCAAGAGATCGCAGATCTTTATTAACCAAGAGATCACAGATCTTTACATACCAAGAGATCGCACATACTTTACCAACCAAGAGATCACACATCTTTACCAACCAAGAGATAGCACATACTTTACCAACCAAGAGATCACACATCTTTACCAACCAAGAGATCGCACATACTTTACCAACCAAGAGATCGCACATACTTTACCAACCAAGAGATCGCACATACTTTACCAACCAAGAGATCACAGATCTTTACCAACCAAGAGATTGCACATACTTTACCAACCAAGAGATCGCAGATCTTTACCAACCAAGAGATTGCACATACTTTACCAACCAAGAGATCACAGATCTTTACCAACCAAGAGATTGCACATACTTTACCAACCAAGAGATCACAGATCTTTACCAACCAAGAGATTGCACATACTTTACCAACCAAGAGATCACAAATCTTTACCACCAAAGAAATCACAGATTTACCAACCAAGAGAGCGTATAATATATTTAACTAACCAAGAGATTGCACATACTTTACCAACCAAGAGATCACAGATCTTTATTAACCAAGAGATCACACATCTTTACCAACCAAGAGATCGCACATACTTCACAAATCAAGAGATCACACATACTTTACCAACCAAGAGATCACACATCTTTACCAACCAATAGATCGCACATACTTTACCAACCAAGAGATCACACATCTTTACCAACCAAGAGATCGCACATACTTTACCAACCAATAGATCGCACATACTTTACCAACCAAGAGATCGCACATACTTTACCAACCAAGAGATCACACATCTTTACCAACCAAGAGATCACACATACTTTACAAACCAAGAGATCACAAATCTTTACCACCAAAGAAATGACAGGTTTACCAACCAAGAGAGCGTTTATATTTAACTAACCAAGAGATTGCACATACTTTATCAACCAAGAGATCACAGATCTTTACCAACCAAGAGATCACACATACTTTACAAACCAAGAGATCACAAATCTTTACCACCAAAGAAATGACAGGTTTACCAACCAAGAGAGCGTTTATATTTAACTAACCAAGAGATTGCACATACTTTATCAACCAAGAGATCACAGATCTTTATTCACTCTCAAATATGCTCACCAATGAACAATGAGTGGGCGGGAATTACCAAACACAAATAAATAGCCTATATTCACTCTCAAATATGTTCACCAATGAACAGTGAGTGGGCGGGAATTATCAAACACAAATAAATAGCCTATATTCACTCTCAAATATGCTCACCAACGAACAATGAGTGGGCGGGAATTACCAAACACAAATAAATAGCCTATATTCACTCTCAAATATGTTCACCAATGAACAGTGAGTGGGCGGGAATTATCAAACACAAATAAATAGCCTATATTCACTCTCAAATATGCTCACCAACGAACAATGAGTGGGCGGGAATTACCAAACACAAATAAATAGCCTATATTCACTCTCAAATATGTTCACCAATGAACAGTGAGTGGGCGGGAATTATCAAACACAAATAAATAGCCTATATTCACTCTCAAATATGCTCACCAACGAACAATGAGTGGGCGGGAATTACCAAACACAAATAAATAGCCTATATTCACTCTCAAATATGTTCACCAATGAACAGTGAGTGGGCGGGAATTATCAAACACAAATAAATAGCCTATATTCACTCTCAAATATGCTCACCAACGAACAATGAGTGGGCGGGAATTACCAAACACAAATAAATAGCCTATATTCACTCTCAAATATGTTCACCAATGAACAGTGAGTGGGCGGGAATTACCAAACACAAATAAATAGCCTATATTTACTCTCAAATATGCTCACCAATGAACGAGTGGGTGGGAATTACCAAACACAAATAAATAGCCTATATTCACTCTCAAATATGCTTACCAATGAACGAGTGGGTGGGAATTACCAAACACAAATAAATAGCCTATATTCACTCTCAAATATGCTCACCAATGAACGAGTGGGTGGGAATTACCAAACACAAATAAATAGCCTATATTCACTCTCAAATATGCTCACCAATGAACGAGTGGGTGGGAATTACCAAACACAAATAAATAGCCTATATTCACTCTCAAATATGCTTACCAATGAACGAGTGGGTGGGAATTACCAAACACAAATAAATAGCCTATATTCACTCTCAAATATGCTCACCAATGCATAACAAGTGGGCGGGAACTCTCAAACACAAATAAAATAGCCTACAATTATTCACTAACAAATTTGTTTACCAATGAATATAGAAAGTATGTATGTCATGTTTAGGAGTGTAAGCATAAGACACTTCAGCCAAATATACTTACAATATTTTGTAGTAATATTGAACAATTCTTCTCTCAACTACGAACTAGGGCTACGTATTGGAAAGGACATGTTCACTTAGTTAGATACCTCTTTGTTATACGCTGACATCATTGACTGCTTCTTCTCATCATTGTACTACTATCAGACATCAGTATAGTCTGGGATACTAACGTTAATGACCTACCATTGTGCCGCCCAATCCAGAGGTAAGGGTCGGCAACGTCAGACTAATTTCACTTTAAAGACGCTTTACCAATTATACAATTTTGCGGTCGGTAAGGGGTTTCTCTAAATTTCTATCCATCATCTAGCACACTCTACCAAATAACTTAGGTGTCCTTTACCGAATTAGTTTCAGGAGGAATCCTCTGTAGAGGGTGCATGATACTTACAATTGTGAAAGCTTAATTTGTAAAGTTTTGTCTATCCAAATTAGGCCTATAATTTATTAATCCCATTCAATTCTTCACAATGATAATGTTAATAAATATACATAATTATATAGCATAGGTTCAGAAATATTTATACAGAAAGATGAAAATAATTGCATTAAAAAGTTAGCTGGCGGGCTACAAATATATTTCTATAAAATATTATAATAATCAGTGTATACAAACTGAAGTAAGCAAGGGAAGTATTGGGTATATTAGAAAAAAAATTAAGTTGCTGCTCCACATGACCTTCAGCTGGAAATTCATCCAACAATATCAGACTTCCTACATACACAAGGTCAAATCATATAACTTTCAGAATGAAATTCTGTTTGCAGCATTAGATTTACTGAATCAGAAATGTATAAGATAAATCACATATATTTTCGTTGGAAATTCAGCTGGCTAGATAAGATTTCCTGAACTTACAGAAACCTATTTGATAGATGACATTTCCTTTAGTAGGAAATTAAGCTGGCTAGATCAGATTTCCCAAACTCTCAGGAACCAGTTGGGCATATCATCTTTCATTCAGTAGGACATTCAGCTGTCTAGATCATATTTCCTAGACTTACAGAAACCTATTGAACATATCAGATTTCCTTCAGTAGGAAATTCAGCTGGCTAGATCAGATTTCCCAAACTGAAAGAAATCTGTAATACAGATCATATTTCCTTCAGTAGGAAATTCAGCTGGCTAGATCAGATTTCCCAAACTGAAAGAAATCTGTAATACAGATCATATTTCCTTCAGTAGGAAATTCAGCTGGCTAGATCAGATTTCCCAAACTGAAAGAAATCTGTAATACAGATCATATTTCCTTCAGTAGGAAATTCAGCTGGCTGGATCATATTTCCTTAGGTGTACTAAATTCTAAAGGAAATTCGAAATAGAAGGTAGCAAAAATTCAAAGCAATATTTCAGATAGAAATCCTGCACTGAAAGACTTGAAGGTCTTAGGGACTGTGCAGCCTTAGGGCTAGCTAAGGGAAAGGAGAGCAGGTTACAGTATGTGAATAGGGGGTGTAAGTTAAGGACATTTAAGGAAGGTGAATTAGTATTGTATAGAGTGCCTGGCTTGTCGTGCAAACTTTCTGATTCGTGGCAAGGTCCATATATTATTATGAAGAGGGTAGGTGAAGTAAACTATAGGATAGGAAAGGTTGGGAAGAGTAAGCACTCCAAGGTGGTGCATGTTAATTGTATTAAGCTACTTAAGGAAAGGGCAGAGATTAACAGGTTAGATGTTGTGATTGAGGATGTTTGTGATAGTGGATGTAGTAGTTTATTAAGTGGTGAATGTGAAGGGTTTGTTAAAGGGGAGTTAGACACTGTGTTGACTGACTTTACTGATGTATTTTCGGACAAGCCTGGAAACACCGATCGGGTAGTGATGAAGATAGACACCAAGGAGTGTGAACCGATTCGGCAATCACCATATTCTGTCCCCTTGGGTATCAGGGATAGGGTCCGTAAGGAGATAGAGAGTTTGGAAAGAGATGGCATTATAGAGAAGTGCCAGAGTAGTTGGGCCTCTCCTCTGGTTCCAGTTAGGAAGCCTGACGGCAGCGTCCGTCTTTGTGTTGACTACCGAAAGTTGAATTCTGTTACGGTTAAGGAGCCCTATTATATCCCTTCCTTTGAGGAAATGGTTGAGAAGGTTGGGACAGGGAAGGTGCTCTCAAAAATAGATCTAGCAAAAGGATTCCATCAAGTTGTTGTAGCAGAACAGGATAGGGATAAGACTACCTTTATATGTCCCTTTGGGAAGTACCGGTACCGGCGGATGCCGTTTGGCTTGACCAACGCTCCGTCCGTGTTCCAGAGACTAATGGAGGAGGTTCTGGGCGGTTGTGTTGAGTATGCCCGTGTATACATAGACGACATCTTAGTGGTGTCGGGTAGCTGGAAGGAGCATTTAGAGCACTTGAGGAATGTGTTGAGTACACTTAGAGCGGCAGGCCTTACATGTAAGAGGGCAAAGTGCCAGTTTGGCAAGAGGACTCTAGAATTCCTTGGGCACCAGATTGGTGATGGGAAGGTTTCGGTCCCTGCAGCGAGGGTTGCAGCCATAAGGGACCACCCAGTCCCACAGACAAGGAAGCAGCTGCGTGCATTTTTAGGGATGGTAGGATTCTATCGAAAGTTCATCTCTGGTTTCCATCGGTGGTCCTCAGTCCTCACCCCTCACACGTCGACGGCGATGTCTGGAAGGGTGAGTTGGGATGGTGTGATGCTGGATGCATTTCATTCTTTGTGTAATTTGTTGTCAGAGTTTGTGTGTTTACATGTACCTTGTGCAAGTGATGTCTTTGTCTTAGACACAGATGCAAGTGGTTCGGGTGTAGGTGCAGTGTTGTCTGTGGTCCGTGATGACGAAAAACTACCTGTGGCGTTCTTCTCCAAACAGCTTCATGGAGCTCAGCGGAACTACAGCGCACAGGAGCTTGAAGGACTTGGTATTTACGAAAGTGTTGTTCATTTTGCATATTACTTGTATGGGCGGAGATTTACGGTGGTTACAGATCACAAGGGACTTGCTGGAATGATGACTAAGAAGCAGGTCAACAGGAGAATCCTGAATTGGTGTCTCAAATTGTCGTTGTACGACTTTGATGTGATTTATCGTGCGGGCATTGAAAATCATGTTGCTGATGACTTGAGTCGCTGCAGAGAAGCAGTTTGTGACAGTGCTGATGGCACCCGTCTTCTTAAGGAGGGGGGAGATGTGGGCATATCCCCACATGAAGGAGAAAAAAGAAAGGAAAGAGAAAGAAAGAATGGATGAAGTAGAGATAAAGATTGAACATAAACATTATTCATAGCTAATTGTCATGCGCATATCGTCAGTCTTGCGATTTTTACCTATTTAGTCATGTCAGGTCATTGGTTATTGTTGTATCATTCTGATTGGTTGCCGTACTTGTTTTGGGAGGAGTCAGCACTCGTATATATATCATGAACTCGTGCTGCCTCCTTCAGAAGTTGTAATTACATTAACTTAGTCTAGTAACTAGTAGTGTAACCAGTTCGCTGGCTAGGGTACAGCCTAGGCTGCATATCTTAGTTACCTTCTCTGGTGGCAGCGATACTAAACGCTGTACCAGGTGCGTGAGAGCTAAGCTGTCTACGGACTCGCCGCGCCCTCCCACACACTGGAAGAAAAAAGATCTTGAGAGGGCTCTTAAAAGTTCAAGAAATGGCTTTTCATTTACCACTAGACCATTATTTTGTTAAGAGACTATAACATATTTTACTCATTTTCTGTGTGAGAATATTCAATTTGTTGCTAAATGCTTTCCATGCTCTAGCGTGTGCACTCACACTATACTTCTAATTATTGATTATTGATGTTGTGGTCTCTGAAGTGGTAATGTAGCAGATAAAAACAACATATCTCATGGCATGGCATTGTCTCCAACACCAGTTGCTCCATTCAATGCATACTCTTGTGATCATACAAACTTTACTAACTTTGAAAATCATTTTGGTGCCAGCACCACACACACACACACAAAATAAAATAAAATAATCTTGCTGCCTCTAGGCTGTCACGCGCACCTGGCAGAGCCAGGATGCCTGTGCACTAAGCAGGCACAGTAAGCTGTGCAAGCAAAGCTCCTGGAGCCGGGCTAAGAACTCACAGGAGACAGGAGAACAGCATTTCCTCACAGCAAGTGGTGTTGGCACCCGAAGTCCCACCTGGACCATTGCTGTTTCATGAGAAAAGGCCTTGAATTTGCACCCCAGCAAATGCCAGGTACCCAATCACAGCTGGGTGGACTGGTGGGGCTGGTGGGAGGCAGATGGAAAATCAGATGGAAAATTGCCTGAGTTGGGCTTGAACTCGGGACCACAGGCCCTGAGCCAAGGACATTACACCACAACACAGCCACCACACACACACACACACACACACACACACTTGACATTAAGCATAAAAGAAACAACACATTGGATGACAATTTTCTGTTACAGTAAGTATATCCCTCACACACACACACACACTACATTGGTAATGCTTTCCATTGTTCCCAATACTTGACTGAACATACATGTCCTCCTCCTCCTCTCATCCTCTTGCCTCCAGCTTTAGTCCTGTCCTGCATGTTCCTCTTCCTCTAACCACTCTGCGATTATCATAACCTACTCTCTTCAATACTAATCTTCATAAAAATATTAAAAACTAAAACAAATCCCATGAGCTTCTTGTGCTCAAAATATGTCAATTAATACTTAGCTACATCATTATAGTAATCGCTGAAGCTGCGCCAATGCAGTCATGTTAGCATTAACTTCCCAGGCACCACGAGGAGATAGGACTTGGAATTGGACATGCAATAGGGCACATGTGTAAGTAATCAGCAGCCAGCAGTTTGGGGCTAGGGCTAGGGCTAGGGGGGCTAGGGCTAGGAACTACATATCCTCTTCTTTCAATAATCATGGGGAAATTTTCATTTGCAGTGAACTCAAGGTTTCACGGTAGCTGTTGGGCTAAATGAATTATTGGGAAGTTTCAGATTATACAAATGGTTAGCTAGCATGAATAAAGTGGATCCGTGGCATTTACTCCTAGTTGATTAGCTCTTGTGAAGAGTCTATTTACTCAAAGCCTTTCATCTTTCTCAATGAAATACTTACAATATGCCTACCCAAACAGTTGTATGGATGATCATATCTGCTAGCCCATCAGACACAATCTTTGCTCTTTTATTCTTTGGGATCTGTGACAACGAATCGGTAGCATCCTGGTAGTCTAATTCATCTAATATTTCCTCATTTCTCAGGTGCATAGCCACATCATCCAAGAAATTCTTTATTGCAATACCTTCCTGTTTTTGACAACTCATCAATGCTTCAAGACCTGGTTTAGGTGCTTCACCAGCCATACATTACACTGCTTTGCCAACCACGTTTTACTCATCAGTAAAACATTTGTAAACTAATGATTCACTTCAGTTTTACCTGTGTTGTACTGGACAGTAAATCCTAGTAGAACATGCAGTAAACTCTAAAACCGGAACACTTGTGCACAAATGTTTTACACATGTTTTACTACCTCTACACTGTCCAGTAAAACATGAGGTAAACTATAAGTTTTCCAGTACACCATGAGGTAAAACATCCAGTACACTTCAAGTGTCACTCATGTTTTACCATACTTGTCCACCACTAGTAAACTCTAGCTCACTCAATAGTAAAACATACATAGCAGCATTGGTGTACTTGTGTTTTACTAGGTTTTACTACACTGTACAATCAGCATACTATACCATACTGTACCAGACAACGCCGCGCACCAATACACAAATTCTGGTTAGTAATAAAAAATATATTACATCAAAGGAAAAAACGGTACACAAAAATTTGGATGATAGTTTGATATCAAAACAAATAATGTCAAAAAGTCTTGTACTCATCGTCATTCTTGATCATTGTAGCCAACCTCCATTACTGCTAGAAACATCCAAAAGCATACCCTGCAGCATAATGATAAAGTGGCAATAATTATTACTGAATTCAATTTGCATACTTCAAAATATACTGTAAGTAAATATTGCTAGAACATTAAGTGATAATCAAACAGTTAAAGACATTAATATATGTAGAAAATGTGCCACAAGTCCTGTGAGACATTTGTATTGAGTGCTACATGAAATGCATGCTCAAGTACGTCACACTCTAATTATACTTTAACATCATATGCTACTATATCTAAATATTCATAGATTTTGATGGTCCCATGCTCAAGCTCACCATTTGTGGATGAGATAGTACTGGTGAGTGACCTACTTAACTGTACCATTAAAAACCCTATCCCATATTGGCACAGATCACAAGTCTAGCAACGAACATGGTTCAAGTACCAACTGATGTGGATCACAAGCCTAGCAGCCAATGAAAGCCTCTGCGACATTATGAAACACAAAGGAACCTCAACCTACCATCGTGTACATATTCACAAGACTACAAGACATCTGCCATACTCTTTATTGAACACAAGTTTAATACTTCACCCATAAGCTTTATCGTACTTCAAACCTCCCCCCCCAATAGATAAAACATGAATTCGCAGAAAATATCACCTCTATAGGAGAGCTATACAGCTAAAATATCATATTTTCGTCCTGGTTTCCTTCTTAGCTTCAATTTCTTGTATTCCCTTTTCTCCCTTTCTTATGTGCCATTTTGTTTCTTAAAAAGTATCAAAATTTTTCATTTTATGCCCAGTTTTCACGTAGACAGTCACAAATAGTATTAAAGTGCAAATACATGGGCATTCAGTGCATTCCTATAAAATGTAACAGGTCGTCAAAACGCCAATACATTGGTAATACAGCATGCATATTGCTTTACAATCAAATGCCTAAATATAGTGTAGCAGTATATTGCTGTAATACTTCAGTAATACATCATACACATTGCTTTGGGATGAGCAATTTTTTCACAAGTTTCACAGGTACTCTTTCGCTTTAATTCTTTTTTTTTTTAAAGGACTTAACATTTTACCATTAACCGATTATCGCCGAATTACGCGTTTCCGCGTCAAGCACGAGGGTGCTTCACAGCGCGGGTTACGCATTTTTGCGTAACCGCCATAGTACCCGCTTCAATTAGCTACCAGCAGCAATCGCAAGTGTTTCAAGAGCTCCCACAACGCCGTAGCGATTCTCCTGTGAGGTAAGTGTAAGGGAGGCAAGGTTTTAATGACCCTTACCATAGAAATTTTTTTATTATTTGTAGATTGAAATTGTAGCACTGTTTGTGTATATAGAAAATCAAAGTTACAAAAAAAAAATATGTATAGCTATAACTAATAGACAAAAATATTTATCAATTATTAATATGATATAAAGTTGTTAATAAAATTTAAAGACTGCCAAGAAGTCTTCATAGAGGGCAGTGATGAAGAATTTTATGATCTCAAAGAAATAGAGATAGAATGAGGCAGAAGACTTCTCAGGTGTAGAGGTCCGTGGCCAAGAAGTCTTCATGGAGTGCAGCAATGAAGAATTTGATGACCTGGAGGAAATAAAGGTTGAAAAAGGCAAGCTATTTTAGCTTCGTTTGTTCATACACAGAGGGTTATATAGATTTTGAACAACACTAACCACAAAAAGGTCAAGTTATTATTGCATGAGGATACAGACTTTCTTCCTCTCAGTTCTCCCCTACTTGAAGGTGCCCATAAAATGGATTTCTTAGGAGAAAATTTCTCAGGTATATGAAGAGAAGGATGTGCAATCTATGTCAAGAACAGTCAACAGACACATCATGGTACGGTACAGTGGTGATTATGGGGTGTGGCTTTGTCACCATGGAGTTCAATCGGACTGCTTCATAGTATTATCAGAAAAAATCCAAGAATTGCAAACACAGTAGTCTATATAATTGCTTGTTATTATCCTAGTATATGGCTCACACAAAAAAAATAAACAGCCAAAATCCATAGTTGCTGAATTATTTCAAAGCAAGCGGCTGGTGAACAATTAAAACAACAATATATAGCTATGAAACATGAGGTCTTAGCCTAAACTTTTACAATACTGATGCTAACAATGGTATACTTACCTTGAAGCTTGTAGTTTCCAATGAGTGCGCACTTCATACACTTCAAATGCCTAGAAACTAAACAAAACTTAGCCCGCGGGTAGAGGAGGGCTTTAGCTTCAATCAGTTAATACATCGCCGTCGGTTACTTCGAAGCGTATTGCCTCTAGACAAGAAAAAGCTCAGGCGGTTCAAGCCTCGAGGTGACGGTCACGATTTCTTGTAAACAATTTCGGAGTATGCGCACGTAATCGCGAATTTAATTTCCGGCGTTAATCGGTTAAATAGGTAACAATTTTTTCTCTTTGCATTGCGTCCAATATAATTCAGATGTATATTGTGGTACAATTGGTTAGGATATGACTGCTAGTATATAGATAGTGCAGTGTATTGCTATAACTGGTAAAATATGTGTTCAATTGAAACGCCACTAAATGTGACTGTCCATAGGAATCTAAGTATTGGCTGATGACTCCTTACCCATCAGCAATACACTGCTGCACTAAGTATTGACAAAGTTGATGACTCCTTACCCATCAGCAACACACTGCTGCACTATATGTGACCGTCTACAGGAAAACCGGGCACAACGCGGCACCCTTCGAAAACAAATTTTTTTGCACTTACAGAGTTGTCGGCGTCCAGATATTTAGCTTTCCAAGTTTTATCGTTGTAGCTTAAGTCGTTCCCACTATAATAGACCTAACTGTTCCCTTCCGTAGGCTTGAAACAATACATTTTTAAGAAATCGATCGATCTTTTCTCGATAATTACGCACGCCGCGTTGTGCCCGGTTTTCCTGTAGAAGGTCACATATAAGTATTGACATTGTTGATGACTCCTTACCCATCATCAATACACTGCTGCACTATTTTTTTGGCATTGTTGATGACTCCTTACCTATCATCAATACACTGCTGCACTATTTAAGTATAGGCATTGTTGATGACTCCTTACCCATCAGCATTACACTGCTGCATTATTTATGGGGAAATCGGCCTAAACACGGCATTTAAAGTTTTTCATTTCTTCCTACCAGTAGGTTGCACAGGAATTTGGGATGCCATCCTTCAAATCTGGAAGTTGTAGCACAAGACGTCTTCGCCCTACACACTTCAACAATTCAATATTGCTGCTCAATTTATTATTGCTGATTTAGAGAAAGCGCCGCATAAAAGAGTTGCTAAGGCTAGGGGGGATGTCTTATATTCTGTATACTATTACCACGTGTCTCCACACAACACTACAAACAAATCCAGCTGTTGGTGGCTTGCTAGGAGTTAACAGGGCTTCGTTTAAGCCCCTTCAAGAAAATATGCTCGAGTTGTATGGCAAGAATGCCGTGAGTACGCGGATTATGTAGACAAATAAGTGAACTAGTTAGATACAGCTACTTTTCCCGCGGTGAACAGGGGGTTAATTTAGGAATCAATTTAAGAGGGGGTAAGGTTGAGTTTGTGCTATCCAAAGAGGGTCACAACGTTCATACCTGTAAAACTAAGATGAGAAAGGAGATGGGCTTCAATTGCCAAGACAATAATTAGAGATGATTGAAGCTTTGCCTTCACCTTAATTGTTCACCTTTTAACTTTGCTTTTTGCTTATGAAATTTTAAGAATATTTCAAGGGGGGTAAAATAGCTTCAACGGGAGACAAGCATCCTCCTCCCAAATGATTCCCTGGCAAATGAACAGCCCATCAAAATATTTCTTGGTAACATCCCGTACACAAGGCTTAATTTGCAAGTGTTCCTAGCCTCATAGCAGGAGTTCTAGAACTCGCCAGAGCTTACAGCTGCATCATAAGCTAGAGCTAACAGTTATTTATCCATTTCCATCATTAAAAAAAATTTTTTTTTATTTAATTGACCCATAAGGTGAATTTTGCCGCGTTTAGGCTAATTTTCCCAAAACTGGTCACATTAAGTATTGGCATTGTTAATGACTCCTTACCAATCAGCAATACACAATATTTACTCCTTATCAACAATCAATACACTGCTGCACTATTTAAGTATTGCCATTGTGGATGATGCCTTACCAATCAGCAATACACAATCTCCTCAACAATCAATACACTTTATCTTATAATGACTCCTTACCGGTTGTTCAATTGTACACCCATAATGTAGCTGCACTAACACCTTTGAGGACCCTTTACTAGTACTTATGAAGCAGGCAATAAATAAAAGCTTGAGATACTTAAAAGGCGGGAAGGCCCCACAGGGTAGAATACATTCAACCCACTGACAATCTACCACACCCTCACTCCTTATACTCCACCCACACTAGTATCTCACACTCCACCTTACACACACAGTTCATACTCCACCAACACATGCCCCACAATCCAACGCACATGTTTCTTACTCCACCTACACATGTCTCACACTTTACCGACACACCTGTCTCTCACTTCACCCGCATACATTACTCTCACTCCCACACATCCACACTATAGTCTGTTGAAGTTGAGTTGGTGTGACCATAAATGCAGTAAATGATCAATGCACTCATGGATGCAATTAAGGTATCTCATAATCAACTCAAATTAACTCATGAGGATTAAGCAAAAGTCTAAATTGGATGCACTAGAAAACTGATGATATTTCTATTGCAGATTCTTGCAAGCACTTCTGCCCCAATTTTCTTTTCCTTTCTTTTTGTTTTGTTTTTAACCAAAACCTATCCAATGTGCAAGTCCCATTTTCTGTACAACCTCTATTTGTAGTATAACACTTTCTATGCATCATTCATCTGGACAGACTACAGTGTCCCATACTCCACCAATACATGTAGCCCTAATTCAAACTCCACCCATTCACATGAACCTATGTGCCTATGCAATGTCACGTGGTATGTATGTTTAATTCCAATAAACACATTACACACACACACACACAAGGCATGGATTCAAGCACTTAGTGCTTGTGCTTATAAGTACTTTAACACTTTTAATACAGAAAAGTGTCCACAATACATTAGTTCAATATGGAAAAGGTCCACAATATATAAGTTCAATATGAATTGCGTCCACAATATATTACTTCAATATAGATAGAGGTCCACAATATATCTGTTCAATACGGAAAAGGGTCCACAATATATTAGTTCAATACAGAAAAGTGTCCACAATACTTTAGTTCGATATGGAAAAAGGTCCACAATATATAAGTTTAATATGGAAAAGGGTCCACAATATATTACTTCAATATGGATAGAGGTCCACAATATATTAGTTCAATACAGAAAAGGTATTACTTCAATACGAAAAAGTGTCCACAATACATTAGTCAATACGGAAAGTTTTAAATTTTATTAGTTCAATATGGAAAAGGGTCCACAATATATTAGTTCAATATTGAGAAGGGTCCACAATATATTAGTTCAATATTGAGAAGGGTCCACAATACATTAGTTCAATACAGAAGTGTCCACAATACATTAGTTCAATATGGAACAATATATATGTTCAATATGGAAAAGGGTCCACAATACATTAGTTCAGTACGGAAAAGTGTCCACAATACATTAGTTCAATATGGAAAAGGGTCCACAATATATAAGTTCAATATGGAAAAGGGTCCACAATATATCCATTCAATATAGAAAAGGGTCCACAATACATTAGTTCAATACAGAAAAGGGTCCACAATACATTAGTTCAGTACAGAAAAAGGTCCACAATATATAAGTTCAATACAGAAAAGGGTCCACAATACATTAGTTCAGTACAGAAAAAGGTCCACAATATATAAGTTCAATATGGAAAAGGGTCCACAATATATTAGTTCAATATGGATTGCAGTCCACAATATATCCATTCAATATGGAAAAGGGTCCACAATACATTAGTTCAATACAGACAAGGTGTGGGCTCCCAAAGCAAGGAAGCCCACATTCAGGAAGGAGAAGACAGAGAAGCAGAGAAAGGAGAAGATAGAGAAAGATAAAGAAAGAGACATATGTGTGGACATTGATATTATTTTATGTATTCATTGTGGATGGATGTGTTGTGCGCATGTTCTGTAGAGTTGTTTGTGAGCAGTCGTATTTGTTTCCTTTTATGGTCATATTGTCTTTGAGTGCCACGTGTTGTGTATTCATGAGAACGTTTCGTGTACGTGTTCATTTCCCGTGGGTGGAGTCATACATTTCATATAAAACCGCCCACAATCATTCTTGTACTTCAGTCTGTTCTATATCAAACTTAAGTTAGCTTAAGAGAGATTGCTTCGGCGGCAGGCCTGGTGGCAGCGTACTATAAGCTGATCACTGGAGTGCGCGAGCTTGTCACGAAAGCTCTTAGGAGCCCAGAGCCCCCCACATTTTGGTGGCAGCGGTGGGATCTGCGGGCGAAGACATTCCCCCCAGTTCCAGAACTCACGGTGAAGACATTTGCCTAAGATCAGAACCAGCAAGGAAGACATTCCGAATCATATCAGGAGACGTCCTGAGCCAAGGGAGATATCCCCACCTACCTGAGGAAGATATTCCAAACCCCAACCGTCTGCGGACAACCGGCGCTTCTTGCTACAGCAGAGGAGGCCAGCAACTTGACCTTGCCACGGCAGAGGATCATTCGGTCGACGGATTAACTCGAGACAAGGACCCCCATATCTTGTCGGAACAGTTTGAACTGAGTGTGGTGTGATTTTTTTTCTGAAGTGTGAAATTGAGGTCTTGTGTTATTTTTGTAATTTATCTATTGTAATAGCCTTCCAGTTGTGTCATTTATTCTTTGTGTGCTGTTGTCTGTAGGACTTTGACGGACGTCTGGGTCATCGGCTCACGTCAGAGCCCGGACAAGTGGAAGAGAGGAAGAAGGCGGCCACAAGAAGGTTGCCAGCTGTTGGGACTGGCGATAAGCCCTACCGTCCCTCACATAGGCCGACTGCCTCTGGGAGGTCCCCCTACCCTATGCGCCCCGCTGACGTGTCGTACACGGAACAGGTGCTCTCGGAAGAGGAAGGTGAGGTGGGAGAAGTAGAGGAAGAGGTGGCGGTAGATCAGAGGAAGGTGGTAGCTGGGCGGAAAAAGATGGCTAGAAGGTCTGAGGAAGTTGATTTGGCTAGTCTCATGAAGATGATCATAGACAGAGATGAGAAGTGGCGAGAGCGAGACGAGAAGAGGAGGCAGGATAGTGAGGACAGGAAAAGAGAGGAGGAAGCTGCGAGAGAGAAGAAAAGGGAAGAGGATGAAGCTAAGAGACAGAAGGAAAGGGATGCGGATTTAAGAGCTTTGGAGGAGAGGTTGAGACGGGAGGAAGAAAATAGGCAGAAACGAAGAGATGAGGAGTATGCTAGGTGTAGGGATGAAGATGATAGAAGGAGGAGAGGTGAACTTCAATGGAGAAGGGATGAGGAAGACAGGAGGAAGACTAGAAGAGAGGAGGAAGATAAGGCTAGGGAGAAGAAGGAATTATTGCAGGAGAAGTTGAAGGGGTTAGGTGTGTATGATGGGAGTGAGCTGGGAGCTTACTTAGAGAAATTTGAAAGAATAATGAGAGAGGGTGAGATTGAGGACAAATTTTGGGCGGAGAGGCTATATCCTAGGCTACCTGAACGACTGTGCGTGAGGGTGGCTCAGTTAAGGGATGATGGGTCAGTGCATGCGGAGGTGAAGGGAGTGTTGTTGAAGGCGGCGGGTGAAACTGCTATCACTTATGGCAATCAGCTATTCGATGTCACGAGTGAGACGTTTAAGGGAATGAGTGCGAGTGGTATTGTCGAGTGGATGCAAAGAACTGTAAAGGGTACTTGTCAGGGGTGCAAGAACTTAGAGGAGGGAGTTCTGGCCATTGCCATGGCGTTGACCAGAAGAGTACTCCCCCAGAGTGAGAAGATGTTCCTAGAGAATAGGGTTGTTAAGAATTGGGGAGATTACAGGGAAGCTCTAGAAGACTGGATGGCAGGGAGGCAGAAAGGAAATTATTTCAAACCGTTAGGTAGTAGTTGTTAGTTACTAATAGGCAATAATGGCCACTTCAATCCTCTACTATAGGATAGTTATGAGTTAACCACAGTTAGTAGGAATTAAAGATTTTTGTAGTTGAGTAGTATATAACAAAAAACATTGCTAAGTGACACGGGTAATAAACCCTTAAGCTATACAACCAGCTGCCCTAGAGCAGCTAAGTCAGCTGCCCTGGGCTAGCTGGTAGAGGTGAATTATAATGAGTGAATATAAGAAATAAGTTATAGTGAAGTGGCAATCTGTTGGTTAGTTAAGTTCTTGGTTTGGCTCCAACATTTCCTCCCCAGGGAAGATAGTTAATTATCATTTATTTCTGACAATAGTAGAACTAATTTGACTATAGGCCTGTGATATACTCCAGATTTAGTCTGAACATCCACTACTCTAACTTTTCCATCAGAACCTGAATATGTCTTAATGATTCGACCAAGAGGCCAAGTGTGAGTAAACAGCTGTTGATCTTTGAGAAGAACTATATCTCCAACCATAAAGTTTCGAGATGCTCTAAACCATCTTGTTTGTCGATTTAATGATAGCAGGTACTCCTTTGACCACCTGGACCAGAATTCCCTGGATAGTGACTGACACAAGTTCCACTTTCTGGAGAAAGTTTGTTTGATTGGGACATCAGTTTGGTCTGGCAATGCTTCCAGTGGCTTTCCAATCAGGAAATGCCCTGGTGTAAGAGCTTCTATCCCATCGTCATTGGGAGAGTTCAGAGGTACAAGAGGTCTACTATTGAGACACGATTCCACTTGACACAAGACTGTGGACATTTCTTCAAAGGTTAGCTTGTTTTCTCCAACTACTCGCTTTAGTAATGATTTCATGGACTTGACTGAACTTTCCCACAAACCTCCAAAATGTGGTGCTCTTTCTGGTGAGAATGTCCACTTGATTCCATTTGATATGCAGAATTGGGAAACAGATTGACGAGTAGTCTTCTCTTGTAAAATGCTGTACAGGTTCTTGAGCTCTCGGTTGGCACCGATAAAATTGCTTCCATTGTCGGAAAATATTTCCACCGGTTTTCCTCTTCTGGCTACAAACCGTCTGAGACAAGCTAAAAATGCTTCTGAGGATAATTCTGAGACTAGCTCTAAGTGAACAGCTTTGACACTGAGACAGATGAATACGCACACGTAGACTTTGATGAGAGTTGGCCGTCTTGAAGGTCCTAGTTTGAGGTGCAGTGGACCAGCAAAATCAGTACCCACAGCTTGAAACACTGCTCCAGGAGTCAATCGCTGCTTAGGTAATTGTCCCATCAACTGTTGACTTGTCTTGGCTTGCTGTTTCTTACAAACCACACATTGGCGAAAGATTGAACGCACAAGTCTTCTTGCTGATTGAATATGGTAGTCTCTTGAGATTAATGGCAACAATATAGATGGACCAGCATGACAAGATCTGATATGGTGATGTCTAACAAGCAAATGGACCAGTTTATCTTTAGAGGGAAGTATTAAAGGGTGTCTTTGACTGTGAGTAAGCTTTCCTTTGTTTAGACGACCTCCAACTCGGAGTAATTGAAGATTATCGAGATAAGGTGTTAAGGTGTTTAAAGAGCTGTGTCGAGGAAACTCCTTTTTCCTCCTAAGGCAGTTAAGTTCAGTAGAAAATGACCTTTCCTGGACTCGTCTGAATAGAAAGTTTTCTGCTTCCTTACATTCCTCCAGCAAAATGGTTGTACTCGTCAGTCTTTTGTCTGATTTGAGTCGACAATTGTTCACAAATCTCTTGATCCAAGCTAGAACTCTAATCAATCTAGAATAATCGGAATACTTGTTAATTAGCCAGTAATGATCAGAGGAGTCTACAGCAGCACAATAGATTTGAACTTCAGAATCATTTTTATTCCGGAATTGGCTACAAGATGATGGCCATTCGTCAGGTGACTCTGAAAGCCAAGATGGACCCTTCCACCAACAGACAGAGTTTAGAAGTTCACTAGGCATTAGACCTCTGGAAGCAAGATCAGCTGGGTTGTCAGCAGTGGGTACATAGCGCCAACTATAGTTGCTGGAACTTTGTCCAAAATCTCCACTACTCTGTTTGAAACAAAGATTTGAAGTTTCCTGGGATTAGCAGTATTTAGCCAGGATAAGACTATAGTGGAATCTGTCCAGGCATACAAGTTCGGAGCTTCAATCTGCAAAGCCTGACTCACTTGAGACAATAGTTTGGCGAGCAGATGTGCACCACAGAGCTCCAAACGAGGAATAGTGGTTTTCTTGATAGGTGCTACTTTAGTTTTGGAGAGTACAAGAGCTACTGAGGTAGAGGCGTCAGCATATACACATCTTAAGTATACAACTGCACCATAAGCACTCTGAGATGCATCACTGAATCCATGTAACTGAATAATGATACGTGGCTGAGTAGAACTGAAGTAACAGCGCTGAATTGGCTGAGTTGTGAGAAGAGGCAATTCTGTTCTCCATGCTCTCCACAAAGATTCGATCCTTGGTGGAACTTTCTCATCCCACTCAAGTCCTAACTCCCAAATCCTCTGCAATAATATTTTCATTTTAACCACTGCTGGAGAACACCATCCCATCACGTCAAAGGTTCTGGCAACATCAGAAGCGATAGTTCGCTTTGTAGCAGCTTCAATGTCTTGCAAAGGGGGAGTGGCAACATGTAGAGAATCATCAGAAGTGTTCCAATGAATTCCAAGAGCCTTATGTTGTTCAGATATTGCTGGCAAATTTTGAGTAGGTTCCTTCTCCTTCAAAGTTTCTGGAATAGAGTCCAATACTTCTTGAGAATTCGACCTCCACTTTCTCAGAGTCATGCCACTGAGAGCTAACACTTCATTGAGAGATTCCCTGAGAGCAATGGCAACTTCCACGGAGTCAGCTCCAGATAAGCAATCATCGACGTAAAAACAGTTCACAATAGTTTGAGAAGCTTGAAAATGAGTTTTTTCATAATCTGATGCTATCTGTCTGAGGACTTTAGTTGCTAAAAATGGAGATGATGTAACACCAAAGGTTAAACGTGTCATTCTGAAATCAACAAGCTGCTTAGAATCATCTCTCCACAGAAAGCGATGAAGATCTCTGTCTCCTAGATGAAGACTTATTTCACGGAACATTTTGCTTATATCTGCCGTCATTCCAATTAAATGTAATCTGAACTTAAGGATAATGTTTACTAGAGAGGGATACAGAGAAGGTCCTGAAAGAAGAAGATCATTCAGCGATATACCAGTGGTAGTTTTCGCCGATGCATCGAACACCACTCTCAGTTTGGTAGTTGTACTGCTCTCTCTTACAACTCCATGCATTGGAAGATAAAATATTGCTCCATCAGGCTTCTTCAAGTCACAAACAGGAACTCTTTCTGCATGGTTTAAGTGAAAATATTCATCCACAACAGCTTTGAAAGCATCCCACTTGCCCTTGGCCATCAAAGATCTCTCTGTAAACAGATATCGTTTTTTCGCTTGATCTCTGGAGTTTCCCAATCTTGGAGAATCCAACTTCCTGGGTAGTTGAACAGAATACCTACCATCTTTCTCCCTGAAGAACGATGAGTCAAAGTCTACAATGGCTTGATGGTCATCAGATGACAAATGGGAAATGGTTGGCTGAAGTTCTTCAACCTCCCAGAAAGACTTGATCAGCTGGTGTGATTGTTCATCGACAGTACTGGAATGAATAGAGACATGTGACACCTCCTGAGATGCTGATAAGTGGCAAGGTCCTGCCACAATGTACCCGAATATGGATTGATAAGCGTTAAGAGAGGAGTTTTCAGAAGTCACTACTGCAGGTAGAATAATTTCATTGTAGCAGTCCATGCCCAATAGTAAGTTAATTCTACCAGGAAGATCAAAGTCGGGATCTGCCAGATGTAATCCCTTTAGAACAGGAGACTGCCTAATGTTTGGAAGTTTCTGTATAGGTAAATCTGATGTAATCTTGTCCACCACAACTGCAGTCATCTTTACAGAAGTTGCTGTTCCAGTAAGTGGAGAAAGAATGAGATCCACCACATGTGAACTGTTTGGTACTTGAGCACCTTGTATCCCAACTATAGAGGTTATCTTGGGAATCTTCTTTGCCTGCAAAGCGTTTGCAAGTCTGGAAGTTATAAATGAAACAGATGAACCAGTGTCAATGAGAGCTCTCCCTTTCTGCTTGTGACCATTAGCTTCTACCATTAGCTGACAAGTCATCAGAACAGTGGTGACTTCTTTGTTTGAAGATGGCAAGCCAGTTCTGGCTGTAGCTGAAGTTTGGCTTGGAGTTTGGCTAGAAGTTGCAGAATTAGCATCATCCTTAGAAGAAGCTTGGCTTGAAGATTTATTAGCTGTAGACTCACGATGCAGTAAAGTATGATGCCTCTTGTTACATTTCTTACATGATGTTACACATCTGCAATTCCGAGTGAAATGATCATTACCCAAGCAGTTATGACATAGTTTAAGTTTTTGGATAGTAGAGAAGCGATCATCGGCAGATAGGTTTTTGAAAGCTTGACAAAAGTATAATGCATGGTAATCTTTGTCACAAACAGAGCATTTGCGATGAGCATCAACGTGATGTACAGTAACTTTGGAAGTAGATTTGCATGGCTGATACTTCACACTTTCGATTTTGAAGGTAGCACTTTCAATTGCTCATCCAGAAACTCTTTGAAGATTTTTATGTCAGGAACTTTGGAATATTTGGAAGAAAACTTAGCCCATTCTGCATATGTAGATTCATTCATTGAAGTTTCAGCAATAGAAGTCAGTAAAGCTCCAGTTTCCAGTTGTCCGCTTTTTTCCAGACCAACTATGTGTTTTCTCCAGAGTGCTTGAGTTTTGTCTAGCTCATCATACGAGTGAGAAGAGATTTTGTTGAATAATAGAGCTTTCACATGACTTTTGTGCACTAATCGCTTCTGTTCAAACTTAGCCTTCAAGAAGTTCACCATTAGATCATAGTCATCCCCAGAACCAGTTTCAGAATCAAGTATTTCCTGGCCAGATTGACATTTAATGGCAGATCTTAAGTATACCATCTTGTCAGAGCCTGTAAGATCAGAGACTTTAGAGAGTGTAGATTGGAAACGATCCCAAAAAATAGCCCAGTTCAAAGGATCTCCATCGAAAGTTGGGAGAGATAGTTCTGGAAGTTTAATCTTAGGTCTAGAAGATGAGTCAGATGTAGCCTTAGAAACTTCAGAAGAATATGTTGTGGTCAAAAAATCAGCTTGAACTCTGAAGAATTTAATTTGCTGAGAATCAAGATCAGCCTGAAGCTCTCTTACTTCTGGTAGTCTTGGGTTCACAGAGATTTTTAACAGCTCCTCTATGATAGTAGCTACCTTATCTATCTCCACAGAAGAGATGCTTTTAGGGGCATCAGTAACGCGTCTTTCCAAGCTGTTTACTTTAGCTGACAACAAATCTAAAGAAGTAAAACCATCATGAGCTTTTAACAGATTTTGAAGTTTTCCACGAAGTATGGTGACATCATTTCCAAATTCGTACAAATCATTGCTCTCCTGATTCAAATCTAAACTCTGGGCAAAGTTTTCCATCAAACCATCATAATTCTCATGATAGGACTTGTCACTATTTTCCAATACTTGGAGTTGATGTTGAATGGACTCAAAATCGATGTCTCTGGGGTGAACTGATGAGAGTCCTTCAAATTGAGTCTTCACTTTAGTTATGTTTCCTTTAGCAGCTGCTCTTTTTCGTTTTAGTAATGCTATTTGGTCTTCAGACATTATATTTGAAGTTGACAGTGAAGTGTAGTTAGCAGAAATAGCAATAAAAGTTGTAGCTAAGTAGCTGAGAACCTGAGTAACCAGATTATCGGCTCGAAGGACCAAAAATGTTAGTTACTAATAGGCAATAATGGCCACTTCAATCCTCTACTATAGGATAGTTATGAGTTAACCACAGTTAGTAGGAATTAAAGATTTTTGTAGTTGAGTAGTATATAACAAAAAACATTGCTAAGTGACACGGGTAATAAACCCTTAAGCTATACAACCAGCTGCCCTAGAGCAGCTAAGTCAGCTGCCCTGGGCTAGCTGGTAGAGGTGAATTATAATGAGTGAATATAAGAAATAAGTTATAGTGAAGTGGCAATCTGTTGGTTAGTTAAGTTCTTGGTTTGGCTCCAACAGTAGTTTTGTTGAAAGCAATAGAGGATTTAAGAGTGGTTATGGGCGCGATTTTGGGAGTGTGAGTGGTGAAAGGAGTAATAGTAGTGGAGAGAGAGTGAGTAGTGGAGGAGTCTGTAGCTACGTCACATGCTTTAACTGTGGCGAGAAGGGCCATAGGGCTAGTGAATGTAAGAAGAGTAGTGCGAGACCCGGTGGGAGTGGTTATGCGCCCAGGGTTGTTACCTGCTATAATTGTGGGAAGGTAGGCCATAGGAGTCCAGAGTGTACAGTCAAGAAGGGTGTGGTTTCTGTAAAGAAAGAGGGAGTACCGAGGAAGATGTCGGTTCTGATAAACGAGAGCAAGTCAGGAAAATCGGGAAATGTGGCTATGGGGTTAGTCAATGGAACTAAGACTGAGGTTTTGATCGATTCTGGGACAGAGTTGGGGTCTGTACCTAAGGCATTAGTGCCAGAGTAAGTTGTGCTATGTAGAGATGTGTTAGTAAAAGGTTATGGTGGGAGTGAGAAGAGCTGTAAGAGCTTCATGAGCGAGTTTATAATTGGAGGTTATAGGAAAGCAGTTAGGGCAATCATAGACGAGAGTGAGACGCCGGGAGTGTCGTGTATTGTTCCTTTCTCGTTGACAAACGGGAAGGAGTCTGAAGCCTATAAGTGTGCTATTCAGGACTATGTGTCCGGTGAGAATGTGAACATGAATGTTCTGACTAGGATTATGGTCAGGAAGGAGGAGGAGTTAGATAAGAGTGAGGAGGAGTTAGATAAGAGTGAGGAGAATGTAAGTGTGAACGACTTGTGGAGTGTGATCACACCTGAGAGTGGGAGTGGTAGTGTACGGTGCAGGGAGCGAGTAGCCAGCCCGAACCCTTAATTATGCCTGAAGATGTGAGTAAGGTTGGGGAGGGACATGGGGTAGATGAGGTGGAGGCTATGCCGAAACCAGTCGAGCCCCAGGCGAAAGCAAGTGTAGTGTCAAGCGCTATTGAAAGTGTGAGCGAGTCGGATGAGTTAGGGGAGGGTAGTTCCAACCCCCTTGAGGAGTTGTTACAATTGAGTGGCGAGGAGGCTAGGTTATGTGAGTTAGCCAGTGAGATTGGCCCTGTGAAGGAGGGGTCAGACAGGGTGGAGTTCAGGAATGAGTTGTTGAAAGATGAGAGTTTGAAAGATTGGCGAGAGCTGGGTAAAAGAAATGAGAGGGGATTTAAGTGGAAGAAGAATATGTTAGTGAGGTGTATGTATGTCACCTGGGAGCAATTCAGAGATGTATTGGTGTTGCCTAGAAGTTACCGAGCCAGAGTGTTGGAGTTAGGGCACGAGAGAAATGGGTACTTGGGGGTGGAGAAGGTGAATGCCATGATTGCAAGATATTTTGTTTGGCCGGGAATGGCGAGAGACATAGTAGATCATTGTACTAGCTGTGTGGTATGCCAGAGAAGAAGTAAACACAAGCCCAGACGTGCTCCAGCTGTGGAGAGGCCAGTGTTGACTGAGCCCTTCGAGTCGGTTGCGATCGACCTTGTAGGCCCTTTGCCTAAGGGTAAGGGTGGGTGTAGATACCTACTGACGTACGTGTGTCTAGCCACTAGGTGGCCTGAAGCGGTGTCTCTGAGAAGTATAACGGCTAAGGCTATGGTTGAAGGGTTGTGGTCCATCTTCTCGAGGACCTCAATACCTGAGAGAATACTGAGTGATCAAGGGAGCCAGTTCTGTGGGAAGGTAGTTAGGCAGTTGTGTGAAATGCTGGGAATCCAGAAGGTGAGAACGTCTCCATATCATCCAGAGAGTAATGGCGCCGTTGATGGCACCTTTACAGCTATATTGGGAAAGTGTGTGAGTGATAGGGTTGACTGGGTTGGTCAAATCAGTTTTGTTCTGTTTGTGTTGCGGCAGATGCCACACGCAGATTCGGGATTTAGTTCCTTTGATTTAGTTTATGGCTTCCATGTGAGGACACCGTTAGATGCCCTGTATCATGGGTTATATGAAAGGGAGAACGAGAAGTTGGGTGTTTGTGATTGGGTGATTACTGTTGCAGAGAGACTTGAGAGGATGAGAGACTGTGCGGCTCTTAAGAGTGCGAAAGGACGTGAATCCAGAATGCTGTATTTAAATAGGGGAACCAAGTTAAGAGTGTTTAAGGTGGGTGAGTTAGTGTTATACTGTGTTCCAGGGATGACTTGTAAACTAGCCGATTCCTGGGAGGGACCATATAAAGTTTTAGAGAGGAAGGGGGAGGTTAATTATAGGATTGGTAAGGTGGGTGCAGAGAGGCATGCTAAGGTGGTCCACGTTAACTGTCTTAAGATTTATAAGGAGAGATTTGAGATGTATAGGTTGGATGTTGTATTAGATGAGCAGAGTGATATGGGTAGTGTTTTAAATGGTATTTGTGATGGGTATAATGAGAATGAGATGACTAATGAGTTTGAGGAATTGCATAGTTATTGGGGAGCTGATAATCTAGCTCCCTACATTTAGAAAAAACCACCTTACCTCCTCGTCAACTATTTAACTATAACAAGTAATGTCCCCTTTAACAACTCATGTCCCTTTTAACAACCTAGTTAAGCCTCTGTAACTTCAAATATGCACATTCAATGTATTACATTGTGCCTAACACCCCTATCTGTTTCCAAGCAGGCAGTTGACAAGATTTATTTCAGGAGGCAAGGGGAGAAGAGAGGAGGAGGCTTTTGCCCTCAATTCAGGGTGCAGTACGAGTAACGCGATTGAAATAGCATGAGGCGAAGCCAAGAGCTATTTCAATTGCTTTATGAGTGTTATTGATCCCCAGTAGCACAGGTTACCCGTGCTATCACTCATTAATAGTACGTCAGGTCAGTTTTTGTTTTGTTTCGTTTTCAACCTACGGCCCCTTCTAATCTGTTGAAAAACATTCTGTCTAATACGGGTAGAGCTTCTGTGGTAAAGAATGACATGGTCTCCAACTAGAAACATCTGGAACTGTACGTTTCCAAGATTAATGCTGCATGCGTGGGCACTTACCCGTACTGTTTCACTTAGCTACCATGGTATTGCACTTAGTTTCCACTTAGTTTATGTGCTATTTCACTCAGTTACATGCTATTCCACTGTCCCAGTGTGATATCAACTGAATAACGATTTTTCCCATATAGTTTTGAATGGGAAATTCATGTGCCATACTATTAAGAATGAAATAGTTTAAAAAATTTTTTTTTTTGCTTTGCAGGGTGGGAGGAAGCCCAAATGGTCTAGAAAAACTCAGAACAAAATGAAAATAACTGCAGGAATAACAAAAGATCTGGCCTAAATAAGGTAAATAAACGATCTACAATATACTAGCTCAAGCTATATTTCAACTATTAACTAGTTTCTTAAACACGAAGGTGTCGTATAAAAGGGGGGTAGCCGGGGACATATTTCGCGATAAGTGGAAAATGGGCGCTGACAGTTTTTGTCACCGACTCCCCTTTAGTAGCATTACAGCAACTTAGCGCACACAAAAGCTTGGAAACAAAGTCATGAGCATCTTAGAAGACGAAATAAAATAAAAAACAAGGGAAAAAACAAGAACAAATGGCGGGATCTAAATAGAAATGAAAAAGTACTGTTTGCCATTGACGCAGCTAATTCAACTGCAAAAGATATACAGCGTGCTGTCAGAGTTCTCCAAGATACTATCCTGAGGGTTCATCTTCAATCAAAAAATACTTTGGTACATACACATGGCATTGATAGATGGACTTGAGTATTACTCGCAAAAATGATTACATATAGCTGTTTTTTAGTTAGGGCATTTGTTGTAAACATGGTGTGGATCGACTTGAAAGGATAGTGAGCTACGTATAATGGAGGGTTCTCTTTGCGCAGCTACTTTATTTTAATTTGAATAGGAGCTAGAGGTCAAAGGGCATGCCGGGGATTCTTCCATTTATACCCGGACCTCCGAAAGGAGTTCAGAATGTGGTATACAAGGCCACAGATTTCCCGTATGAAGAATAGCATTGAATTATAAAAACGACCTCTACGCTTAACAGGTCACTTGAATCCATAATAACAAAATTAGCAGGTAAAGGACAATCACCAGGACTATGATATGACAATTAGCAGGTGACATTGCCAGCAAGATTAAGTTAAATCTTGCAGCTTAAACTAAACTGGTCATTAGATAAAATACTCTATAGAATTTGATAAATATACTGATGACTCATGTAGAGATCTGGCCAACAAATACACATACATAAAGCCAGCAAGTAGCTTCTTACCCAGTAGGAGGAGCTCATGACAACAGAATGAGACGTGAAATTCGTTGCTTATTATCCATACTGAATTAGACTCCTACATCACAAATAGTAAATATTCAATAACTATTGGTGAGCTTAGCAAAAAAAAACAAAATAAATAAAAAAAAACAAAAAAAAAAACAAAAAAAAAACAAAAAAACAACAACCTAGCTATCTATAACTGAAGCACCTACTCATGAACCCTCAGCACTACTATGCACTAGCTAGCTTCTACAAAATCATTTCTCAGGCCACAAGAATAATAATTCATTTGACCATTCCTAGTCAAGTATAAATACTGCTCCAGCAATGAAACTGGTAGATGTAAATGTTATCTTCATAAGGAGTAGCTAAATATGCAGGAACACAAAGCCAACCAGAACCTCAGGTACATACGCCTAATGGTTATCATCACATATGCTTGAGGCTTGTGAGCAGACAAGAAATTAGTAAATCAACACTGGTGGACATTACAGATGAATGGAAGTGATAAAAGCATAAACCACTGCCTCAAATCTCTCTGCACAAGGCTTAGGAAGTCTAACACAAGATTTTCAATAGAACACTCACAACACCACTGAACTGATACATGTGCCTTTACCATGTGACAACAGTCAATCCTGAACAGTCTAATACCATGCAACTGATACATATGATGCCATATGTAATAACCAAGTCAAGCCTTCACCTGTACCATATCTATGACTTATAATAAAACCAGCAACCTGTTTTGTTTTTGTTTTTTTCGTTTTAAGGCCATATAAACACAATGTGTCTCCTGTTATTCCTCTCACCCTACATAATAGCAACTCAAAGGTCACACAGATGTCACGTAATCAGTTATGCACTGTACTGGGTCATGATCTTACTTATAGGGCTCACAAGTAGTCTCTAGCCTGAGTGTGTGCACACACTTACCCTATGCTACCTCCTCAGAAATAATGATAAACTCTATTTCCCAAAATCTGGTCCATCTGTCCGATAGCATATGGTAGTACAGCTGGGAGATATACCGATATTATCATTGCACTTTGACAAAAGCTCTATACTGTAGAGACAATGTTTCAATTGTAGTCACACGGTATTACTGGTTTCTCACCAAACGTTAGCACAGGTCACAAAATTAATGTGGGAGCATCACGGCAAGACAATTATGAGGTACAGCTGCCTTTGTTGCCTGTAAACTTGGCTATAACGTAAAGCTGGGCTGTATACTGGAATGTAGTTAATACCGACTATTTTGTACAACGACTATTTTGTACAACACCGTACTATATATATCAAGTGCATGTAACCACCGAGCGTGCAATTGATTTACGCGTGCCGTATAAATTCCGGATTTGGGCAGGTGTTTTTGTTCTAAATGGTGCGCAACAATAACTGAGTTGCAAAAACGCAGAAAAAGAAGGCCACAGCAGTGCTGAAGAAATTGTGGACATTGGTACTGTTTGCCAGTTCTATCGCTGCTAAGCATGGTAACATTTCCAATCTGCTAATTCATCTGTCTTCATAAGAAGCTTAACTGGCCAGAAACAATCACCAGTATACATGTATAATGCGATACTTCACTTCTTTCAACTCCGTTAACTTACGCTATAAAGCAAACTACATCAATGTCTGCAAGAAATTATTTGCTCACGTGATTATGATGTGACACTAGGGGGCGTTGCCACAAAAGCTGGTACCTACGCAGAGCTGAAGCTTCGCATTTTCTCAAGAATCAGGCCGAATAAAATAAAAAAGCATAATAAAAGGTCTTAAATTTAAATCGTCATTGTGAGTACCATACCTAAATCAATAGTTAATTGTCAGTAATCTCCAAAATCAGAGCGTGACAGACCAACAGACAGACAGACAGGATGACTACTATAACCCTCTCACGCACGAGCGCTGAGGGTTAATTACCATCATTTGCAAACCAACACAACCCACATACCCTATTATATACATTACACACACACAGCTCTATGTCCTTAAGACCATAATTCATTGTAATTAAATGCATTTTGATAGCAGACTGAAATTTAAACCTTTGTGGGTCATGATCATTGATCATACTTGTGCGTAAAAAATAGCCTCAAATAAATCACATACATACCTGGATACACCTCCTGACACATCTCACTTCAAGGAATTGAATTGTGTATGTAGTGGAGAAAGTGTAGTTACAGTGTCAACTTCACAAAATAAATTACAGCTGCTCAGGTTTTCCAGGTACAAGCCACCACATCTAACCACATACAACCACATACATCATATACAGCTCAGAGACTGAACTCTGTAACACAATGCATGCACACACTGCAACTATTGAAGGTGTAAAAACATTAGTGTATCAAACAAATAATAATAAAACATAACTTGACAACAGACCTCTTCCTCATTTATGGAATGAAGTCTTAGTTTATTTTAGGCCAAACAAACTAAATACCTTGTTTCTCATCTGCACCTTCCTGGGTGATACAGCCACTTCAAAATTTATTACGCAGGTCAAGCCCACTGCTTTAACCACACCCCTACTGCCTCATACTTGTTATATACCATTTAAATATTTTTCCTATAGGTCAACTACATTATCGCAATTTCCAATATAGTTGATGAGAAACAAGAAATGTGGTTTAAATTCACACTATAATTTAGTACACCACCAGGCCAGCTATACATTGCACAAATGAAGACATGCATTTAAGAGGTTTTGGATTCATCTAAAGGAAGGTGAGTGGCTACAACTTGTGAAGAATAAAAGTGATCTATATCAAAAATTGTAAACACTATTCCTAAAGAATATTTCAAGTTATGTAATACGCAATCACAAAATAAAATAAAAATCTTTTGGAAGTCTACACTACAATACAGGCTTCCATACTTACAGCAGCTTGCAAGTGGTTTTTTCCTTCATTTTTCTTCTTTTCTTAATACTTATAGCAGATACACGGTAGAATAAGACCATCTTGGTATTTGGCAAAACTAAATAAAAATAGCTATTCTTATTACTAATGTTTAACTGGCTAGTCAATAATTCAGTCGCTATATGGAGTAAATCATCAGATTTATTTCTGTGATCTTAATTTTTTCAAAGCTTCTATTACAGTTAGCTAAATTTTACCTGATCATTTAAACCTGGCTCTGTTAGAAATACACTTCAATATCTCTTGAGTGGGATAGACTAGATAGGTTTCACTTAGTGTCAATCTAAATTACTATTTTTAAGAAACATTTCATGTTGTGTGTGTGGTCCTATAAAATGAGACCATACACACGATACACATAATTAAACGTAAGTGCAACTAGAAAACTAAACACTACTAATCTCTTAGCTACATCACCTATCCAAATAATAAAGAAAGCTCAGGGTACCAAATTTTACTATTATTAGCAAGAGCCAAAGTAACACTAATGCTCGTACAGTCACTAGTCTCACAAGAGCTAGTTTGTACGCAGTTTCAAACTCCCCACGAAACCCCTAACCTTCTTCTAGCGTTGCTATCGCAGTCTCTTTCACCAGACACTCCTAGCTAGCATCAAACTCCATCCAGAGCGCACGCGGTAAGCATGGCCAATCTCAGAAGGCGTGGACTGTTGCTATAGTTACAGTTACTTAAAAAAA
>WLWD01000313.1_pt1 | contig 67451 bp, 46 predicted proteins | sample 6712731 | NCBI WGS metagenome assembly WLWD01 (sample SAMN12718690, study PRJNA576275) | sponge metagenome | isolation source: marine sponge | host: Mycale hentscheli | place: New Zealand: South Island, Marlborough, Capsize Point | collected 2014-11-01 | reverse complement strand
ACACAAGTGGTGGAGACGCTTTATGCTACTACACTCCAAAGTTTCTGCATCAAGCGCCACTGCATGGTTGGTGTACTTGCTAGTAGCTATATTAAATATCACGTGTGTAAACTTACTTTCCCAAGGTAGTCCTAATTGTCTACAAACAACTTGAGCCTCTCTATAGTCCCAACCAGATGGTGTAATACTTCCCCAAACTCCATCCACACATATTTCCACAACTCCATCATTAGCTGAACTGGCACGAACCAGGCGAATGGAACCATTCAAACAATCACTGTATTCTACAATTACACACATCCCTCATAAACTACTGCATCAGTTCATTGTGCAATAACGTACCATAACATCCTACATAAACTCTAGAACATGATGTATTGCTAACTGAGTAGGTGCAGTCTTGAGTGAAGATGGGATTCAATGAACCAGTGGAGCATGATACATTATCTATGGTCATTCTTGATACAGGATATTGACGATTACTTCCATAAGAATTCTGGATGGCTCCTAATTATACATACATAAAAATATGTATGATTATGAGTTGATCCCTGAAGCAGACTTATTGTTAGAGTATAAACAAAAACAATATTTTTCACTCAAGTATATCCCTGTTTGCATTGTTGCACTAAATAACTTACTAATATTTGTACTCTGAAGAAGTTGACTACAGAAGGTAGTGCTGTCATTAATGTTCCAATTTGTACGACATCCTGTCACCCATTGCCCATTAATACAGACTTGTGGCGTCCCTTCCCAAGATACGTAACCTCCAAATAATCTGACATCTCCATGACTACATGTACTTGCTACAATTTTTTTTTTTAATTGGCATAACATGTAATTTATAATTACACTAATTGATCACATCTTGGCATTAAATGTTTAACATTAGAGAATAAATACTTTTCAATATTTCATTCACAAACTACAGCATCTCATACATTCCTATATCCATCAACAATGATAAGGTTAACTATCATTCACTATCAATTAGTGTAGGAACTGACTCTTAATTAGATATTCATGAACGGTGATAATTCATGATGAGAAAGAATACATAATTGAGAATGTACCCTTCTCGATACATGTATTATAATATTGCAGCTAGGCTGGCACGCTGCCGCACATAGTTAAATACGTTCAGTAATTCAGTTGACGTGTAACGTCAGTAGATATTACAACTATGAAGTAACTTACGATCACAGCGAATGGTAGCAGCAATGTTCCCAATCCCCGAGCATGTGTGGTAGCCGACATATTCATTCTGTCTTCGACACTGAAGTAGTGATTCTTCACGCACACAGTTTAAGTTGCTCAGCAGAATTGCAACATCACCATCTCCATATATTGAATTAAGGGATGTACTGTCTGTTAGAATGACAACAAAATAGAGAAACAAGCAGTAATTTTGATTACTGCTGCTGCAAAATCTCAATTCCAATTATACACAATATATATTATATTGATAAAAGAAAATATTAATGTGAGCTCATTAGCTCTGATAAGCTTATTACCTTATAAAGTACTTGAAATGTAAAAGTAATTCCCAGACTTGTTGATTTGTCCTTCAATTTTAATTTTTGCAATAGCCTCAAGGGGAACACATCCAGTAAGTAATTTGTGATCAAAATAATAATTATACTTTTTGTAAAGAATCTGAAATTCAATACTAAACCCTTTACCAAGTTGTTTGAAGCTTGCCAAGCTAAAATAGGCCCAACTATCTTGTAAAACTAGCTGATGAATTGGATAAAATGCTTAGAGTCAATACTAACCTTTTTAACAAAAAGATCTGGGAATATTTAGTTACCATGTCAAATCCAGCAATATTGACAAACTTTCCATATAGCTTTAAATTGATGCAGAATATGTGTATGAAATGCCATCTACTATGTGCATGTCAAGATCGTTTTGTTTTTTTTCTTCGCAAATCCAAATGGCACATTATCCTTAAAAAAACATATACATAAACTTACTTTCAGATTGAAATCCAAGTTGTTCACAAGCTATGGCAGTCTCTTCACTATACCAAGAACTTCGGCAAATAGATCCCCATGTTCCATCCCAGCACATCTCCACACGACCTTCACTGGGTGAGGGTCCTCCCATGAGACGAAGCTGCCCATTGGAACAGCTAACACCTGGCAATAAAATATTCTATCTTACATTGTTGTTGCTTCTTGAGAATAAATAGAATTCAGATGGTGTTTGTGATAATGGAGTAATCAACTCAAACCAAATCACCAAGTTCGAATGAAATAATGTCACTAACTTGATAAAGATAACGGTTGACAGCGGAGGTAAATGGAAGAGTAGTAGTCAAAGTAGGTGGTAGTGGAGGGACACTCTTGAAGACGCCGGTGGGACTGAGAGCAGTGAAGACCCAAGTAACTTATAGGGTTACTGGCCGTCACATACCTCCAAGTAACCTCTAAAATATAATAATCAACGATGATAGAAGAAAGACTTTATTTTATAGCGACATCATCGATTGATGGTTGCGGTAAATGTATATGGTTCAGGGCATTGCACACAGAAATGACTAACCAATATTGCAATAACCTATTATTGCTTATAGACATTCAGTCCAATATTAAATGCACTTTTTAGCAAATTCACTTAATTACCAATTACTTGATCATTTCCTGTTTTATTTCCTGTACCTATTCTTATGTCTTCTGTTTGACAAGGATGCCTTTGTTGAATGTATTTCAGATCTTGCTTTCCCATCAGATTCAGACTCATGTTAGCTATTTGTTGTGTTGATGACTTCATTTGCTATTATAATCATACTTTGTCAAATAGCTTAATATCGGTCATGTTTATAACTAGCTAGTGTGGCTCTGATGTGTATACTACTCATCCCAACCAATCTGTTCTAGGCCAGAAAGCTTCTTTTTTTGTCTTAACACAATATGTGCCCCCAAAATTCAGTATTTTATAGACTCATACTCGCTGCTACTGTCCAGGCCCCGGAACCCTTTTGTGCTAATGACAAACAAATACCCTTGACTTCATCTTAGGCTATAGCTATACCACCATAATTTCCTAGCCAAGCTCCTTTATCAATGCATTTATGATTTTATCTTTCACTCACTCGTGTTGCCATATTGAAAGAGCCTAAGTTGCTGACAAGCCACTTCTGCATCCCAGTAGTCCCAAAGATAACTGATTGCATTCATCCATGTTTCGTTGATGCACATTTGAAGATTGCCTTCATAATCATCTTCTCCGCCGTACAGACGAACACTTCCAGTAATGCATTCATTTTCTATTAACATAAACAGAGCAATTAACATTAATTAATTACACCTACATATCAATCACTAAATAAAATTATCAAGATAATAAATAACTAGTGGTGTGCTTCAGCACAAATGGTGAGCAAGTTAGATATAGCAATTAGTTTGTACTAGCCAGTATCTGCAACATACACACAGCGGCACTTAATGTTTGTACCATATGCTTCAAATTAGAAATGCAGCAATACTATCATCCTCCTTTCCTTGATGGCACACTTATGCCTCTTTACCAAACTATCGTCATCTTTTTATTATTAAGAATGCTTATGATCCGCTTTCCACTCACTCTCTTATCCTCTTTTAAATGTCAACTGTCATCGAATTTTTAACAACTGACTGTGATGATTTTTACAGCCCTGTGTTCACTCATGAGACCCTGTACCAACTCACTAATGAGCTATTCATAATACAGACATCAAACTAGGCATACTTGATAAAATAAATTGCAGAGACACTTGGAAACGATGAGATGTTTCTGGAAAAATAAGTTACTCATAATAAGCCAGCCAGCTCATTGTGCAGGGATACTGATTCAGAAATAAATGCTATTGCGCAAAATAACCATGAGATAGATAACCTAATTGAGTTAAGGTGATTCAACTTCCCTCAGCTGCAGCAGAAAAAAATTGTTGTTGTATTTTTCAGTACTATCAAATTCCAGACTAGAAGGATACATTTCCTTTTCAGCTATGCTTCCATACGACTATCATTATAACTAGTTACACCAATCTTGGATGCAAAAAAATAATAATAAAAAATGTAAGTACTGTATTTTTTCCGGGGAAATACGGGGGAAATATTGAGGCTTTGTATGAACAAATTTTTGGCAGAAAAACATTTATTCATGCCTACACCTGACACCAGTGTATTATTTCATTATTTCAGAAATTATTGAACTTTAAAACTATATAAATGTGCAAGATTACACAAAATACCTTGGAGTTTTGAAAAATATCACAATGTTTTCTTTAACGACATATTATTTGGTGCAATACTATTCATCTCACCTGGTTCTCCTTTACAATGCACGATGGGGAACCCATATCTCCTTGATCCTGTGCTAGTCAGACAGTAGGAGTAACTGGAATGTGCACAATCAGTGAGACTACGCTCATCACCAAAGCAGTTATATCGCTGATCAGAAGTGACGTATCCAACATTCGTCAATTCATAGGTAAGGCTAGTAGTATAAGCTAAACATCAATAATGGTTAAGATATCATAAATTACATCACTTCATCCGTATCCTTAAAAAATATATTGAGGTATGATGCTTGTAGCCTTAGAGACCAATTGTCTTACTTAGCCTAGAGTAAGGGAAGTTCAGCTGCCGACAAAGCACCACTGCATCGCGGGCATTCCAATCATAAAAACAGACTCTGGACCATTGCCCGTTTTGGCACACTTCTGCATGACCGTGGTAAGGTACCACACCTCCTGTCAGGCGACTCGAACCTGCGGAACCTTAAAAGTAAATCATTAGCAATACTGTGAAGACTGCATAAGACATAAATAGAGTCATTAACTTACAGGGCAAGCAACGAACAGTATAGTAATATCGACAAGTAGCGGAGGAGTCATAAACAACATTGCATTCTGATATTGAATTTTCATATCCTTCGCAATATATTTTATACTGTGTGTAGTTGGTTGATAGAGCTGAGAGGTATCGTGACACTGTAACAATAAACAGGGAGAATACAAATAACATTTGTTGATTAGCTAATATTTTGCAGTACCATCAACTATAACATCATTTGTTTTAAACTTATATCAAAGGGTTAAGTTTAATATGGAATATTATTGACTTTTATAAGAGCTTTAATTATGATTACTTCAGCTAATTAATTAATTAAACACTAGAACTGATTTTTTTAAATTGAATATCTGCTTCACTCAATTCATTGCAATATAAAAATGATGTTAAAGTATATGAATAGCTTCATACTTTAAAGAACTAGCAATTTTAGCTAATTAGTTAAATGAAAAAGACATATTTTTCAGCTATTAATTCAATATATTTTGTAGCAGAAAAAGGTAGTGATGCAGAATCGTAATAACACAGACCAACAGCCTTACCCGTATGATTAGTGAAACCTTCGTATCCTAGTGAGCGACAAGCCACTGTCAGCATTGGCGTCATTGATTCCAAAGTTTGTGCATAATAATGGCAAAACGTATTCCAACCATAGTTAGATTGAGTATTGGCAACTTGAAAAACATCCCCATTCAGGCGAGCCACTAGGCCTTGGGTGGCAAACACTGAAACAGTACAAAGCATAACAAATCAAATCACCTGATTATCAATAATTACAATTTCATTCCATTCTATATGCACCACTATTTGGTAGTTACCAACACTCATGAAGAGCAAAATATCATTAAAATATTTTTCCAGTCTTTTTTTTTTTCTTTTTTTTTCTTTTTTCATGCTCAGGTGCCGTGATTACTTATTGAGGTTTTGTCTCCTGGTATCATTCAGAAGCCCATAAAAGTTAGCATTCATGTCAGTACCAGATGCATGCAATGTTCACAAGCTCATAACAATTATCAAGTTCTGACCCTTCATAAAAACTAGATTGAAACTTTCTTCATAACAGTAATTCTATAATTTCTATTAATCAGTCCAGTGGAATCTCTGATGGTAAACTCTCTAATGAGCGAATAACCTCAATTTAATGAACTTTTCTGTTAAAATAATGTATTGCCACCTCTTAAAATAAACAACTTCTGATTTATGAACTGATAGTCTGGTCTCTAATTGATCAGTTCAGAGGTTCTAAAGGTTATGACCAATATCTGTATTTCTACCTTCTGGAAACTTGGAACAATAGTATTGCTAGGAGACCAGAACAAAGTCCGGAGTAAGGTTATCATACATGGAAATGAATAGTATATGTTACTACGGAAACAAGACCAAACATGGCAGATGCAAGCATATAAGAAATTTGTATTTGTCTATTTTAGTACATTAGGGCCACAATACTAAAATAGTACAAACAAGTTGAATCAGCAATCTGATTATTATGATAATCTGTACCAGATAAAAAGAGGGACGTAGGAATGGAGGGGTTCTATAAACGTCAATCTCATACCTACGTTATTGCCTCAACTGGTTGTTATCAAAGTCCACTAGCAATAACGTAGGTTGTTATCAAAGTCCACTAGCAATAACGTAGGTGTGAGATTGACGTTTATAGAACCCCTCCATTCCTACGTCCCTCTTTTTATCTGGTACAGATTTTTTTGCCCTCACTTGTTTGCCTTATTTTTTGACATGCAATCACAGCCAGGTGCTGATGTTGTCCTATAACTTGCACAATGTCATTTTTTCTGGAAATATGCAATGAACCCTGTAGGGGTCAAAGGTCAAAGTACAGACTTGAATTTTCACACATGCTTAAGTACGATGTAGCAATGCCACATACTAATTTTGGTATAAAAATATTCGCTGAGGTGTGAAATAATAGTATTGGTGTAGTAAGCCAGTGAATACTGACCTTTGACCTCTGGCGGCCTTGACGGTTATAGTCGAAATGACTAGACGAAGAGAATGATACCAAGAAGTCTACCAAAATGTGGCGTAGTTCATATATTGGATCTGGTAAAATGTGAAAATTGGGCATATTTTTCACTGACTTCGAGGCTCCCTGGGGCGTGAAATTCACACCAACACTGAATGTAACTATGCCAATGCGCTGGAGACCATGAAAAGGAACGCGTTAGTACAAGTTCCACGTTCATATCTCTAACGGTTTCAGAGTTACGCGCTGCAACAAAAATATCTGAAGAAGATGATGAAAATTATGATTATTATTATTAGGAACGTCCTGATGAAAACGGCTCTTTTTCAAACTACCATATTATTTCCGTGGTTTTTCTAGGTAGAGACTTGAAATTTTGAAACAGCCTTCTAGTTGCGTTGAAGTTTATCTGAACCAAATTTGGTGGCCTTCGGCCACCCGGGGTGTGAGATATGGCGGCCAATGTGTTGTATTAGGACAATGGGAAGGCCGCCTCATTCCTACGTAGGGAGTGCTAGCGCACTCCCTGATACTTGTTTAATACTACTATTGCATCACATATTCAATGTCATTGGTTTATTATAAACTTCCAAACTTGTTTCAACTATGCAATCAATATGAGCACCATACCATGGTATATAGCTATGACATGAAAGTTCTTTAGACTAGTACAGAGAACAAAAACAAGGTATCATTTCCGCATTTTCAACCAAATGTCCTTGCAATGTAATGGAGGATAACATTCGTTTCTCATCTAGTTTCAATGTGGAATAAAATTGAGATGACATGAACAAGAATGTGCCACAAAGCCAACTCGAGAGAGTGAATTTTTGTGTCTACGATACCTAATGTGTTAGAAACTTCTTGAAGAAAGTGATGAAATTGCTAGCTACAGAATCAGATAAGTATAGGCAAAAAGAACAAGTTTGCTGTTGAATTCATATAGAACCTAAATGTAATAGTTTCACACCGTGGACTAGCTATTCATGACAATCTGACACATATTTACAGCAGTGTAGAAAGTGGGGGGTTTGGGAGCTGAAGCCCCCCCCCCCCCCCCCCCCCCCCCCCCCCCCCCCCCCCCCCCCCCCCCCCCCCATAATTTTTTGGCACTACCTAAAAATATGAATTCTTGTGTGAACACCTGCAAACCACAAAAACATGCCCTCAGGGCCCACCCATACTGTAACATCTTCCTATACCACTGATTTAAGTAAGAAAGGGTAGATACTACTATGTTGATTACTCTAGTTTTTCTTTAGGCATTAACTTACCGGAAGGCCATAAGAGACATAGACAAGAAAGACCTACTAAGAAATTCTTCATAATAGAATATATATACTGCAACCCAAATTACTCAAAGGAGGTAATAAAAACACTACTAGCTAATTATAAGTTGTTAACAGAAGCTCTGTTTGCAGTGCTTCTGTACAGGCACAACACTAGAGATAGAGCTGTCTGGAGTAATTATTTAGTACTACATGCAACACCATAAATGGCAGCCTCATGCCATTACAGGTAGTGACACAACATTCCTGAGGCCAAAACGTGATCCTGCAGTAATGCAACTCAGCTGTTGGTAAAGTTTTTTAAAAAAAGCCATATTACAACTATAAGCTATAAGTTCTCTGTTATTTTGTAGAGGCAAATAATGAGTAGATATTTCCACACATAATGCTTTCACAGTTTCTTTGAACTATACAGAATTAAAAAAATGATCTGCCACCATCAGGATTAATCTAAGATTGTTAAGTCATGGCAGCAAACTGGAGCAAACTTCTCTAGTTGTGTGTTAATCTATGTTATAAAAAAAAATGTTTTTAATAATAGAAAAAATGACTATGTTGAAGTCAGATGAGTAATAATAATATGGTGCCACAAGTTCAGTTCTGCTATGAATACATGTTTCTGGGAAAATATTTTTAATATCTGATTTTATTACCTTAACATAACAGCTAGTGAACATGCTTTATATAACTAATGAATGCAAACTTCTTGCAACATTTCATTTAGATTTGACAAACTACTCATAATTGCCACAAAGTGAAACAATAACAAATACTTCTTGGAAAGCTGCCATATAAAAATTAAGGGATAACTACATTCAAAGCATCCTATGAGAGCAAACACTCTTAGAGTTCTACTTAACATGAAGCTGTTCATTGCCATTTTCTCTCTTCTTTGGAGTGCAGGTGTAATCATTGAAAATTTAGCCAACAACTAGATTTAAAATAACCATTGATTCTTTATCTTAGGATATTGCCTCAAATCAAGTTCATGTGATGCAATGGATAACCTAATTAACAGAAGACGTACAATAGTTGGAAATTGTACCAGAAACATGCAATGCGCAGGCATAAAGTGCAAAGGCCCTGATATAGTAACAGAATTGAGCTTTAACTTCTGCGAAGATGTCCCTCAAGCTGATGTATTAATAAAGTCTGCAAGTATTAATTTTAAAGAAAATATTACAACATCTAGAGATGTCAAAGATGCTGGTCATGGAGATGTTAAAATAATATTTAATGTGCTCAACACCAGTATTGATTTTAAGGTGAGTTTAATCCTTCATCAAATCACCAACTGCTATTAAAAGAGAGAGAAATAGTCAGGGGCAATTGTGTCTTATTGATTTGCTTAAATAATGTCTATTAAATATTTCTTGAAATTACCATGGCAACTCATGGTTATTAGATCATTGGGGATAAAATTAGAATGAGTCAAAGATCATACTTAGTTTCTAGCTAGTATCTGAAAGTTCTACTCATATTAGTTAATTATTAGTTAACACCGCCACCATACATAGATATTTGAACAGGTTCAAACAACAAGTGTGATTTGTTTTTATGCAATTACTTACTACCAGATGTCATGACATATACTGACAATTAAATAATAATGATTTAGATATTTCGACCATTAGGAAGAAGAGCACCCGACCAAGTCTGGTTCCAAATGACTTCGATACCAGTTGTCTGCCCAAGTAGGTTTCTAACCTCTTATATGTACTTTAGCAGCACAATGGCAAGATTAACAAATGCCACTTACAATTTTGAGTTGCTATTTGTAAAAATATAAAATTGTATTCCTAGATAATAATTGATGCAGGCACAGTTTAAATTCTTACATGATCACCAATGCCTAGACAGCTTCATGTGTTGAATAAAATAACCAATGATTGCTGTGGATTGAATTTATTGACAAAATAAATGTTTTTATTGATATGCTTTCAATTATAAGGAAAACATAGTTACCATGTAATTGTCATAGAAACAGTCATTGAATTAGCCATTGAAACAACTAAGTCATCCATTACGTTATCCAATTCAAGCAGCGATAGTCACAGCAAGTGTTGGACGGTCACGTGACATAATTACCGCACATTTTATTTGTTTATTCTTTCCTTTCTTATTTCAATCATTAATTAATTTATACCTTCATTAATTTATTTATTTCATTTTTAATTAATACCCTTTCTCCAAGAATCAATGTAATAATTAAATATTTTAGCGAGTTGATTATGAATGTTATTATCGCAGCTACGACGATGGAATTGCCTCATACGGTCTTGCCCAATACATCAGATAATGACACTACAACACACTCCACTTCTAAGGCTAGAAGAATCAGTGACCTGAGCACTGTGGCCATAATTTCAATTGCATTGTGGAGCTACATGAAACTGGCAATCCAATAATTGACTTTTCCTCATCAGTCACTAGTAGCTGTGATTTATGTGCTCTTGTTAGTGAACTAATTCAGATATAGCTAGTTGCATTAGTTCATTGTTGTTGTTTTGTTTTGTTTTGTTTTTGTCAGTTTCAAGTCTTGTGTTCGTAATCCAGAATATCTCAAGTCAATTAGTTGGCATCACTCATAAAGCATAGATTGCTGGCACTTTTTTAATTTTAAGAAACCTATTAGATACATAACATATACACATGATACTGACAAACTCATTGTGGAGGAGAGGCCTCAGGAGCAGCTCGCTGGACTTTCCGACAGTGGGTCAGAGAAACATGAGTTAGGAGGAGAAATGGATTAACACAAGAAGAAAGGTGAGGGAAATCTATGTCTATAGTAACTAAGGGGTAAAGAATTGTAGTGGAAGAGAGGCTAGAATGGAAAACACAATGGATTGGATAATGGAATAGATAAGTCTCCACTGCAGTCCTCAGAGAAATGAGATGTCTCATGTGTCTACTGAATATCACAAGCTATGATTACAATGGAAAATTTGAAATCTGGAGCTACAGGTCCACCAGGGTAGTAAAAAGGAACTGTTGAAGCTGATGTAGATACTTGCACACATACTTTATAGACAATCATTTTAGATTCCAAAACTGACATTGTAAGAGTTAATATTGTTTAGAAATATTTCAGTGTTTTGTCCGACAATGGAGATCACATGCCATAGTTTATCCAGCAGTTAGTTTTAAGTTTCTTGTCTTCTTTCTCGTGTAATATTGCATTCCATACTTTCCTGTCTACATTGTTTTTGTTTTCCTCATTTTCTGATCTAACAGCTTCAATCTTGGGTGATTCCTCCATCTTTTTTGTTTTCTCTTTAGTTCTTTTAAATTCGCTTCCTTGGCATGAGCAAGTTTTTCTCCTTTGCTTGAATTTATAGTTTCTGTCAATTTTTTTACTTTAGATGCTTTCATTGCCTTTACTCTTTGTATTAATGTTCGTGTCGATTCAGTTTTCTTCTCATCTTTTAACTTCTTATTTTCCTTCCTTGTTTGTGTCATGTTACTTTCACTTTTAACTTTCCTAGACCTGGTGTCCTTCTTTCCACTGCATATCAACAATGCATAGTTTGCTTGCATATTCTTAGCAGCATCTCCGGTCCTTGTAGTACTACTGGTAACTGGCACTTTCCATGCCTTCCTTGTGACGCCTGTCTCACCGGTTCTTGTCCATACGGCATCTCCCGCCGCACTTCTGTTGTCAGTATTATCACTCCTTTGTTCAATTTCCTTTGTGTTCCTTTCTTCCCTTATGTCCTCTTTTCCACAAATGATTTCCTCTGTATTGAAATCCTCTTTCCTCACAGCTTTCATTTCCCAAATGTCTTTTTCTTCCCTCTCATCCTTCTCTTCCCTCTCATCTTTCTCTTCCCTCTCATCATTCTCTTCCCTCTCATCCTTCTCTTCCCTCTCATCTTTCTCTTCCCTCTCATCTTTCTCTTCCCTCTCATCCTTCTCTTCCCTCTCATCTTTCTCTTCCCTCTCATCTTTCTCTTCCCTCTCATCATTCTCTTCCCTCTCATCCTTCTCTTCCCTCTCATCTTTCTCTTCCCTCTCATCCTTCTCTTCCCTCTCATCCTTCTCTTCCCCCTCATCCTTCTCTTCCCTCTCATCTTTCTCTTCCCTCTCATCCTTCTCTTCCCTCTCATCCTTCTCTTCCCTCTCATCCTTCTCTTCCCTCTCATCCTTCTCTTCCCTCTCATCCTTCTCTTCCCTCTCATCCTTCTCTTCCCTCTCATCTTTCTCTTCCCTCTCATCTTTCTCTTCCCTATCATCCTTGTCTTCCCTTACATCTCTTGCTTCTGTCACACTATTTTCTGCCATGACAGTGTCCATCAACTCTACTCCCTCCTTCACTTCTCTTAATTTCTTCTCTTCCCTTGTGCCTTTCATTTCCTTCGCATCTTGTCCAAGTGTGTGCACAGTGCACTGATCTACGATGTTTCCAAGACGTGATTGAGTAGCTTCACTCATATCGAGTCTGTCAGTTTTCTCTGACCTTGTGACTTCCATTACATCCTGAACACGTAGCTCCTCCTCATGCTTCATTGCATAATTCCTGGAATGATTCCTCAGGAAAACTATCCTGAGGGGGAAAGAATAAATACTCCGAGGCAGAACGCATCATTGAGGGAGACACCTAAAATCAATGCAGACATATTGAATATTTTTTTATCTGCTTGTTTTATCTTACCATTTTATCTTCTTGGATCAGGGCTATCTTAGCTCCTCCAGGCTACACACACACACAAAATACCATGTTTATATAATGGTTAATACATACCTTGACATTTTCCATGTCCTCTAAGTTGCAACCACCTGAAAACAGAGAATAAACACAATGCACTCAATAATATGCTATATATGTATAGCTACACATGATAAAACAAACCTCTCCCTTTGAGGATGCTGAAGTTCTTTTCTCAGCAGAGAAGAAGTTGAGATCGGACAATACTTCAGCCAAAAGGTCTTCATCTTCACTGTTCCAGTCATCTTTGTATGTGTCATGAATATTTCCATACCCATGTAGATATAGATACACTAGCTATATCTTTACATCCATTAATATTAATAGTAGCTATGAAGGTGACTTACCCTCCTTGGTATTCCTGGATTCTTGTTAATTTTAAGAATTTTCTAGATTCCTCCCAAGTATCAAGCTTGGGATAACAGGAATACTTTGGCTCCACCACCGCCATAAAATTCTGTTTCAAGATACATAAATAATTCAGTTTGCTCTACAATATACCATTCAACTTACTCAGATTAAGCTGTAGCTAGTTTTTTTACTTCAGAATACTCACTAACAGGTACGTCTGCTTCCCGAACAACTTCCACACACCTATCACCAACAAACCCCGACTGCGTAGGGAATGCTTGAGACGCAGGAAATTTCTTTATGACTATATACACTAAGAGCTAGGGCCTGCCAGATTATGCTCGAAATTTTTAGAATTATTCTTTTTCTTTATTCTAAAAAATTATGATATTATTCCAAGAGAATAATAATTATATTATTCCATAAATTTTGTTGTACAGTAGAACCTCTCTCATCGGGGCGCCTTGAATTTTGGGGGTGACCCATACCTTAGAATAATAGATGAAACCACATTACATATATTAAAAATACATTTTTCAGTGTAAATTTTGAATGTCTCTGTAAAAAAGATTCAATGAATAGAGAAAACATGCTTTTCTGCAGCTAATTAAAACTCAATAAGAACCCTTACCAGACATTGGGGGTGTGGATTAGAGAGTTTAAGAATTTTAATACACCAGCGGTTGGTTTCCCTTCAAATTCGTAGGTTGGTTAGTAATGATTTACAATTTCTTGTCAATTTTTGATATAGCTGAGTTGCTCAAGAAGATAAACTCTCTAGCATAATCTTCCAGATTACTTGCTGACTTTGAGCCTTCGCTGATAGCAGCACTACCAGTATTTCAAACTTTTCCCAACAGAGTGGCCAACACAAACCCAGCTGCTGTAATCAAATAATTAAGATAAACCTTATGACCACATTTATGTTCTTCTGTTGTAGCTACATATATGTATAAGAAAGGGGGAGGGGGGGGGGGAAACTCTCTTGATTTTTTATTTTTATTTTATAATATATATAATATAATCATGGATTATGTGGAGTGATTATTTTAATTTTCCCTTTATTATTATTTTAAAGCTGATATTATTATAGAAATACTCCAGTATGCAATTTCATGTCTATTATTCCAGAAAAAAATGCTAGCATAATCCGGCAAGGCCTAATCCTTGGCAATGATAGGCCTAACACACAGTTTCTACCACAGGTTTAGGGGTGAAAGAAGCGGTAGGATGTGGAGGGTCAGTTCAGCAGTGTAGGAAGATGTTTTGATATTAGGGAGGGGGGAAGGGGGGGGGGGGGGGGGGGCTCCAAGGGCATGTTTTTTTTCTAAGTTTAAAAGTGTTGACTTGATAGTTTGTGCCCTAAAATTATGGGGGGTGGGCTCCAGCCACCGGGGCCCCCTCCTCCCCCTCCTATGCAAGTACAGTTAGACCTTTAAATTGTGTACACTCTCTGAAGAATGTGTCAGCAATATTTTTTTAATATAACATGGTATATTATGTTATAGCAAAGTCAGCTGGACCAAACAAAAAGTGTAATTAAGATTTTATAACATTTTAAGAAGGGCAATGGAATAAATGAGGCTTCTGTTCTGGCACTTACACAGTGACATAGCCACAGGGAAGCTGAAAGGTCTCTATCACCACCATCTTCCCTTAACTGTGTTTAGACTAGCATGAATATAATTGAAATATAAAAAAAATATCCAGACACCTTAGTACTGACCATGTTTATGCAGTAAAATGTATGTAGCTATAAACCCTGTAATTTGTTATGTGATGAGTTTACAAGTCACTTTAATGACGAACATTTGCTCTGATACTGGCAAACATTTTAGCTTTAAAGATTGGCATTAGCTACATTCAATTAAGCTAAATAATTTGAGTCTGCCCCTCCCCATGTTCACCTCTTCCAAGGCCTCTCTTGAAGGTAACACTGTCACTAAGGGTTCTTTAGCTGGCCGCTCTGTGCTAGTTCCTAACTCTTTGTGAAAATACCAAGGAAGTTACATAATAAGGGACTATGAATGGAATAAAAAAAATTAAGATGTCTATCCACCCATATGGAAGTTGACAGCCAGGTGGGCACTGCCCAGCTGGCTCATTGTCCACACACTAAGATTGCACCTGACCGAATCTTGCTATACACTAAACAAAAAAAAAACTCAAAACTTGGTCGACACAATACATGACTAGTCCAAACACAATAACACACACCCTCACACCAAACTCTCACTCACATACACATACACACACGCCTACTAATAAACACATATTCAACACAATACGACTGGGGTCCAAACACAATACATACATACATAACACACACACACACACACACACACATTTCAATGTTCTTCCTCTGTTCTTTCCTTTCCTCTCTGGAATTTCTTTCTTCTCCTTTCTTACTTGTGGGCTGGCTTCACAATAGTAAAGAATTAGATTGTCATTACTTTATTCCTCAAAATTTATATACACTTTATTTCTCAAGATTTGCACACTTTATTTTATTAAAATATTCGTGAATCAATACCACTTGAAGAATGATTTAATGGAAGTGCATATAATATTTAAATTCTCTTCGTGAAGTCACAGTTTACTTATGCATTCATGTATTATTACTGTATTGTTCATAAATTATTTCAATGCTAGCTACTGCTAATTCACGGCATTGCTGGAATGAACTGATCAGGAGCTGAAATTATTTATATTTTATACTAAGTGGCTCAACAATTATTCCCAGAAAAACTACTAGTGATGACAATTTGCAAATACTATGGCATAATTGTATGTTGAACGAAAAGCTACCTTGCTGTAATAGTTATTTCTTGTATTTATCCACTTGCTAGCCAAAGCAATAAATAACTGAATTCCATGAGATATTTGCCAATTTAATGCAGTTACAAAATAAGAATGGAGCAGTTTGCATTTTATTGCAGACATTACTCATGACAAATTAAAGTAAAAATAAAAAGATCACCATTACAAAAAATGGCTTGTGCTATATAATATATATATATATATATATATATTTACCGGGGGGAGGGGGGAATATTATCTAAGAGAACATATCCAAAAACAGCTCATTAGGTGAAGTTCAGAATTTAAATAAATTGTGTTTATCAGTGATGGGCCAAATATTCAGCCATCTTTGTGCTGATAAGACTGGAAACTAACAGGATTGCTGAAGGAGCTAGTAAAGGAGAGCATGAAGACTCAGTAGCACTAGCTTGAGAGACATGGACTCTTGAGATGGCCTCACTTGATGTAGGAAAGTCAGGAATAGTGCCAGTCGGAGAGTCAGAGATTAGGTCAGCAGTGAATGCCTCCTCAGCACCAGATCCCTCTATTTCTAATTAAAATAAATAAGCTGGAATTAATTACACATCCTATCTAGCTTAACAGTTTCTAGACTATAACTCAATAGTTGATCGAGTAATTATAATTACCTTTGCAAATAATTGACAGAGGTGAGAGCAGGAGAAAAAGCCAAACTAAACAGCGTGATATCTGCTTCATTATCCTCAATATATTACAATAAATTGTTGCTGCAGTACTTTAGCTATAGCAGGATTTTAATCTTGAAAGCACTTAGCTTCATATTTATAATGGCAGTGAACAGGAAGCATTGGAGGAAAGTCGCATTCTCAATTTGTTATGGAATTGACCTTATTAGGATCAGAATTGAGTAAGTGTGAGATGTCAGGAATGTAACAGAACTATTGTGTTCATGTCACAACATATCACACAGTGGACTGCAATATTTGCACATTAGATAGTTAATTAGCTAAATAGGGAACACTGACTAAAAAAAACATTGGGAAAATGTGCTGCCTTAAATTGTATACACTTCCATTTCCCTTGTACTATTTCACCACAACCACTACTTAAATACTCAAGGAATACAAATTATACTAACCTTTTTGTTTTGACTTTTTTTGGACTTGAGAAAAATAAGACTCATTGATGGATAAGAAAGAAGATGATAATACTACGACACAAAAGTTAAATTTTACATTTTTCCTGGATGAGAAACAAGGCTGCGGCCTTATAGCACTAAAGAGGTCAGTCTCGTGATGTTCATGGCCCCACCTCCTTTTCCCCCCCCCCCCTCCCCCCCCCCCAACCCTTCCCATTTTCTGTTACACCACTGACACCTACTGGCAATGAATTTAGTAAAATAGCTGCAGTTGCACAGTAACTCTGGCTGGGTAAGTCAAATAGGACGATTCGTTCTTTCTAGTACAGTAGAACTTCAGTTATCTGAACATTTCAATTAACCGAACACCCAAAGTCTAATAGTAGCACGTGCAGACATGAATAATTGCTTAACCATGCCCCTTCATTAGTGTTTATAATACATTTTCTATAGTGTTCAGTTATCCGAACATGTCTCGGTCCCAACATGTTTGGATAACTGAAGTACTATTGTAATTGTTAAGACACTTTACCATAATAACTGCACACAGTATGAACTCGGCAAATACCTGCAAATGCTCCTCCATATATGAGCCAGTCTAATAATATTGCCATACTATACATAGCTCTCTTGAGGCGTCGTGAGGGAGTACAACACCACACACACACACATCCACACACAAACATACACATCTACGAACATACAATCACATCCACACACATTAATAGTTTCATACTCACACATACAATGGTATTCAAATTCTATCACTGAGCTATCAACCATCTCATTCATTAGTCATAGCTAGGAGGCTGAGGGTGGGAGCTGGAAGCTAGAGGCTCATCTAAAGTTTTAGAACTGAGGCTGAGTACACCAAAATTTATACAAAATCTTGTAAAACAACCAAAATATTTTTATGAATCTAGCTATTATAGTTATAGCATCACAGGACCCAACTCTTACTTCTAGCTATTGAAGAGCATCAGCCACCTATGTTTGGGCACATACCATAATACCCAAGTATAACTCACATGGTTGACACCTCACTTTGTGGTGGACCATGAAAAGATGTGAATTAAGAAGAAAGTAAAAAAAATTGGGATTTAGGCTCTTTAGATTTTCTCTGGGTCCTAGATAGCATGACTGAGTAAAGGAGTGATACTCTAGGACGCTGCAGGAGCTACTTTAGGTGCTGGCAGGATTTACTGTAGTAGGTTGGAGGGCTACAGGAATGATGCTTAATGGTGTTCAAAAACCTCTCTTAAAATATAATAACATAATAGCATTTTGTTTTTATCTTTGTAGCAGCTATCTTTCTGTCAATATTTACAAGAACTGTAAATATTTATTCAAGGATATGTTGTGCTCCATGAATGGGTTTGTGTTAAAATTTCTAATCCCGATAGTTATCGAACATCATTTACAAACAATTGTAAACATGTCCTACTTCTTTCCTAGGGAATCACTAATTGACAGCCTCATTGAACCAATACTTTGACTTACTTTGTTAAATTTCTCCCCCCAAAAACACAATAGCTACTCCTTTCTGTAAACACTTTATTCACATTTCATAGTTTTTTAAGTCAAAATAGTTGTGGCTTGGTTACTATAGCATTGAAACCCCTTACCATAATGTAAAGTTTATAAACTGTGCTCTTTTTAAGTAGCTAGTGTGCCCTTTTGTCAGGAACACAGGTCATTTAGATGAAGCTATCACTACTATAAGTCAATGGCTGCATAGCCAATTTAATTTTTAGGACTAAATAGACTGAATAATGCCTTCTAAAACTTGGTGAACAGGATAGGATGTAGCTAAGACAATCTAAATGAATGTAGCCTTATTGTTACATAAATATAGATTGTTTTTATATTCAACTTTTATCAGATTCTACTTTGTGTGAATTACTAATTGTGCACAATGGCTCACTTGCCATTTTTGCCAAAGCACATCAAGAGTATGTTTGTGTTTCTTCATTAAGATAGTATTATACTACTTACTATAACACAAGTATGAGACCAACGTATCCATTATTTGTACATTTATTGTGGCATAATGATAAACATACATTGATAGTATTGTGAAATTATCCAGGCTCGTATTTTGTCCTGGCTAGTTGAGTGCAAAACGTCTTCAGGATTTGCAAAGTATGATGAAATCAGTTTTCTTGTAATGAAAATATTTTATAGTTCAACTAGTGTTTGATAATTGTATCTTGATCTTTAGAAACAGTTGGGGGTTTGTGGGAGCCAGATGGCTTCTGTGTTCCTAATTGCAGCTTCAGTCTTATTTGCTCCTAGTCCCCCGTATAGATTCTTTTACTAGTTTAAGATGCTCCTGGTGAAGATCCACTGGAATGTTTCTTCCAGGTGATGAATGGATACTAATAAATAGGGCCTGCCAGACTATGCTTGAAATTTTGAGAATTATTCTTTTTTTATTCTAAAAAAGTGTTATTATTCCAAAAGAATAATCTATTATTCCATAAACTTTCTTTATTATTCTCTTAATATTCCATGTAGCAATTAAAGTAGCTATATAAAGTTGGTACGTAATAAAATGAATGAATAACAGGATTAGTCTCTTTTAATCTTATACTGAATTACTCAATATAGAGGATTCAATATAGCTAGCTTATCTTTCAGTGACACCTAGAATATCCCCCATAAAATGCTCAATGAATGGAGGAAACATGCTCTTCTGCAGCTGAAAAAAGTAGTGGCATCCAGCTAGCTATAAGTTCAAAGTGTCATTTATTGCAGCCTGCTGATTAGCTGGTGTATGAATATCTGCATTGAACTGAGTGGATAGTTTACTTCTCCATACATACTGTGCTCACCAATCAACAATAAGGAAATAATTACATTATCAGAAGAAATGGAATCACAATCAGTATTTCAGAAGTACACTTTGCAATAAAAATATATCATAAAAAATTTGAAGATGCAATTGATTTGATCGTTTCAAGAATGGCTGTTGCTACAGAAATACAAACAATGAATTCAATTATAAAAATGTCATAGTATGACCATGCTTACCTAGCAGAAGAGGCCAGTGTGCTGGCTATGGCAGTATTAATGGGAACTGGATTCTTATAGAGAGACTGTCGCTGTCTTGCTAGGAAGGAGGAGCCTTGCTTGGGGAGCAACCGATCATGAGAATACTTCTGATGCATCATCAGGCCCTAACAAACACACGACACATAATTCAGTATGTACATGATACACAAGTTAACACTTCACACACTAGCTGTACGCCACTCAGATAGCTAGCGCTGACTAGAACTGGCCATAAGACAGTCCCACTAGCCACCAGCACACTTGGCGTTACTTGGCTGTAGTATAATGAATCAGAGGTAATTGTCACAACTCTTTACCAAGATCGTAATTGTAGAATACAAAGTAGTACAAGAGTGGTAAGCAACACACAAACTGCTCTATCAGTTAGGATAATTTTAATAATAAGTGCACCAGAAGTGACAGGAGTTCTTCATCATCGTGACCACAACAAATGGTCACCACAATTCTTCTTACCATTTCATGCCAGGCAGACACCACTAGCTTCTCCTCACGTTCCCAAGATAGTTTGGCGAGAGAATAGTCCTTCTCCAACTGTTCTAACTGCTTCTCTCTTTCTTTCAGTTGACCTCTCAGAGTCTGGACCTGAACACACACACACACACACACATACACACACACATACACACACACACACATACACACACACACACACACATACACACACAAGTATGTCAATGCACATTTTGAGTCGATTATACAGCAAACAAGTACTTCTAGTTATGATACAATTACATAACAAATTTCTGGTAAATCTACTCATGAGAAGAAAACGAATTCTGAGTGTTTAATCTTCACTTCACATGAATCATTACGATACAAATAAAAAAAAAAACAACAACAAAAGAAATAAAAAGAAACAAAGAAAGTGACAGAGGAAGTGAGTGGATGAAGGTTGGAAATGATTGATGGTTGTATCCTTCTGGCTGTGACCTCAAACAGACAGTTGAAACCAATTCTTGAACCAAGACATGTATACATACATACATACATACATACACATCAAATGTCTAACCTCCAGTGAATCTTCTTTCTGAGTCTTGTTCTCCCCGATATTCTCTATAATCTTCTTTGCCTTGTTCAAATATTTCTTGTACTTCTCTATCTCCTGATCTTTGGATTTCTTAGCTTCTTGCAAGGACTCCACCACAGCGACTGGGAAACAACTTTTTGAATAAATTTCAGGAGGCCATATTAACTTTTTTTTTAATTTCCTTTTTTTACTTTCAGGAGTGGAATTAATTAATATGAAACCAAGAGAACAATATCTCTTCCTTGAGAAATAAATTAGAGCATGCTAGATTGCATTTTTTTTTTTTTGTGCTAAAAGCAAAAGTACATGCTAAAAGTGAAGTGGAAAACAACAACAACAACAACCACAATGTAGTCTTGGTTATATATTCAAAGTATACTTGAGATTAAAAAATAAAAAGCAGCCACTATCTCCCTATACCTTCCTTTGTCCCATTCCCCTCCCTTCTCACCATGCTTCTTGGCCTCCTTCTCACTGACAGCCAGTCTCTGCCTCATCTCCTCCACTTGCTTATGGAGGACATCATTGGACCCAGACCGTGAAACCACTCCTACTTCTACACACACAAACACACCCTTATGTACATACATAAGAACGTAAAATGTAGCAATATATATTGTGCATATTATGGGCAAATTAAAACCACGAGCTATTAGAGTTATAAGTCAAGTTATTGTCACTGGCTGACTAACCTCATCTTCACACTGACACTACTCACCATCACTGGTCGACTCAGAGTTCTCCAATCTCCTGCGCAGTATTTGATTCTCTTTCTCTAGTCTCACCATCTTCTCCCGTAACTCAGGTGTGTAAGCCTCTACAAGACCCACCCCTCCGGACACGCCTCCTAAGTCTGGCTCACTGAACGATCCCAAGGGATCAGCAACATGCTTGGACTTGGAGGAGGAGGATGCAAACATAGCAACTACAACATCACAACATGGACTATTTAATATATGAACATTATTATATTAATTACAGTAGAACTTCAGATATACGAACATCATCAGACAACTTAATGAATGGCGAAGGGACATCGTGATGGGTACGGCATAGTTAACCTGATTTTTTTTTTTTTTTATTCAATTTATTTATATATTTATTTTGTGGAATTGCAGTGAAGTTATTATCAGAAGAAGCTTAATATTCTTAGCTGGAGTTTCTCAGGAGTTTGGCTTAGGAAAGTCCATAATTTCAGACATACAGAGCGACGGGAAGAAATAGAAAAGTTTTCAGCAGAATCAGCTGATCCTAGTGGCCTGAAGAAGTGGTGCATTGTCAGGAGAGATAATGATAAAGATTTTATAGTGCAGTGTATTCTGGTTGACTCAGAAAACAAAAACTCAAGGGTATACCATTAAATGGTCCTTTAAAGTTAAATCATGTCATATTCAGAGTTACACACATTACAGAGTTATGTACACCTCATTTCCCAAGGGGTACATAATTGAGATTCTACTGTAATATTATTATCATTGTTGTGTTTGTTGTTTATAATTTTCATGTGACACTCCAAAATATATATGTATGTCTGTGTGTATGTATGTACGTATGTATAAATGTGTGTATGTATGTATATGTGACCAGTATTGGGAAAATCAGCCTAAACGCGGCATCTAAAGTTTTCTATTTTATTCTACCAGTAGGCTGCACGGGGCCTTGGGATGCTGTCCTCATAATTTGGAAGCTGTAGCACAAGCCGTCTTCGTCCTACAACACTTCAGTATTTTTGCTAAACTTATTATTGCTGATTACGAAAAAATGCCGTGTAAAGGAGTTGCTATGGTCAGGGGGCATGCCTTGTATCCGTATACTATTACCGCGTGTCTCCGGGACACTAAGGACTAAACCGGTTGCAGGCGGATTGAAAGAAATCAAATAGGCTTAATGTAGGCCTCCTCGAGAAACTATGTCGACTAGAATTGCATGAGTACGTACATTGTAGAATAGTAAGTGAATTAGTTAGCTACAGTTTTCCTCCCCCGCTGTTAGTAAAAAGCCCACCAATAGATTTCTAAGCAACACTCAGCACACAAGTCCAACCGGCCAGTGTTTCTAGCCTCGTAGCGTGAGTTCTAGAGCTCGCCTGGCTTACAACTGCACATAAGCCAGAGATAACCAAGGTCTATCCATTTCTGCCATAAACAATTTTTTTGAAAAAAATCTACCCATAAGGCTTTACCCTGGGATACGAACAAATTGTTTGCCGCGTTTAGGCCGATTTTCACAAAACCAGTCACATATATGCATGCATTATGTATGTGTGCATGTATGCATATATGTATGTACATATGTATGTGTGTATATATGTGTGTAAGTTTGTATGTGTGTGTATGTATGTATGTATGCATGTATGTATGTGTGTATGTATGTACGTACATACGTATGTATGTATGTATGCATGTATGTATGTATGTATGTGTATGTACTCACATTCTCCAGATAGTGGAGTGCCAGGTACTTGCTGAGAATAACTGTCTCGTTCCCTCTTTACATGCTATCACAAACATCACACATCATCACTATACAGAGCTATGTATGTATGCATGTGCCCATCCCTCTTCTTACTGCCAGCTCAGTATTGAGATTGTCCACCAGCTGTGCCTTGTCCTCCGCCTCCTGACTCGCCTACACACACACACACACACACACACGTTTTATACATTACTCTCATCAATACGGCAGAGATTCAACCCTAATAATAAAATTAAAAACACATTCAGCCAGTTAATAAAACTAGACAATTCTATCACGTGGTAAACGGGATAAACAAATAGAGAGAATAGTGCCATGTTTTACTGTTGCAAGAGCTACAGAATACCTCACATGCCAGCAATAATTGAAGCTATAACCTCATACTGCAACTAATGTCCGCAATCTTCCCATGTTTCACAATCTGTCTCAGTGGGCGGGCAATAACTGGATATATTACATCTCACAGATTGCAACTCACCTCCAGACTGCGCAGCTTTTCTTGTGCTAGTTCATTCTCCAAGACCTGGACCTGCAACACAAACATGTACATACATATGATGTCTGATACATGAACATGTAAAAATATGTATGTATGAACATAATATGAAGTACAAATCACAAGATAAAAAAGTTTGTGTGTTAATCCATTCATCAGCACAGATGCTTATAGGCACTCGGCATTCAGTCGGCACTTCTCAGTTAAAAAAAAAATCAGCTTCCCATTTCCCTCCACACACACACACACACACACACACACACACACACACACACACACACACACACACACACACTCACTCACACACACACACACACACACACACACACACACACACACACACACACACACACACACCTTCTGTCTCTGCAGTTCCAACTGTTTCTTGACGACACTCTGTTTTCTGAGCTCCTGCAAACAAATATATTGATAGCTCAAACCACACCCTCTACATTGTCATGTGACCATGTCACATGCACACACACCTCCTCCAGGTCCAAGTTCTGCTGCATATACATGATATTCCTGTCTTCAGTCACTTTCAGCTGCTTCTTGATCTCAATACCATCTTCCACTTTCTTCTTGTACTGACTATCACTGACTCATAATTTTTCTATGTACATACATACTACATACATACATGACAATTTCATCCATTAACCCCCCCCCCCCCCCCCTCCCACACTCACACACTTATTTCTCGTGTAATATAAAAAAGAAACAATTACTAATGTTGAATTAGTAAAAACACCTCAGTAAGATCCAACTATTACATGCATATATTTTGTGAGCTATATCAATTATTTTTCCCTGAGAGCATTTGGTCGCTCACTCACACTGATGGGTACACACCCCTGCATGCATGCATTCACACTCCACACCTGAGAGCATTTGGTCGCTCACTCACACTGAATGGGTACACACCTGCATGCATGCATGCACACTCCACACTCTGAGAGCATTTGGTCGCTCACTCACACTGAATGGGTACACACCTGCATGCATGCACACTCCACACTCTGAGAGCATTTGGTCGCTCACTCACACTGAATGGGTACACACCTGCATGCATGCATGCACACTCCACACTCTGATAGCAATACAGTAGAATCTCACTTGTACAGAAAACAGTCAGTAAGCCAGTCACATATATATATATATTTACAGTTCTCAAATAAATAAACAAGAAAGAGAAATTAATTAGTAAGCAACTGTCAGTGGAGGTAACTTAACAACTGACTTTCTACACTACATAATTAAAACTATCTCTTCTGAAGTCGATCATGGACGATCAGTATTAAAAAAAAAAGTTATTAAGACATGGTTCAGATATCCTATTTCCTACATGTCTCATCCTGTTGTCTCACCTTACCATGTCATACCCACTAGTCATGGTGGGTAGCCATGTTTAATGGACATGTCCCTTTACCAACGTATGACACGGGAAAAAATTCCTCTATCAAATCCAGTAGAATGTAATAACCCTTTACCAAAGTAATTGCAACTTTTCAAGAAAGTAGTTGCTACCCATTACCTAAGTATATTTAACCCAGGTTTAACAATACATACGCAAAGTTTGACTACCTCAGGCATTTTACTCTAACTCCAAATTGTACAATGATAGTGCATACAGTGAGTGAGTGTGGAGTGAAGCCAACACATACGGAATGCATAGAACAGTAAACGCAAAGCTCCATATATTTTGATTTACATTAGTGATAAAGAAACTAATGTCTAGTATACCTAATCACAAGAGAATATTTAAATAAACATAAAGCTGTAAAAATAAAAGATTTTAATTACAATAAATATTGAATGATACTAAGTGTTCCCTACCCAGTTATGCAGTTTATTAGGTCATTGCTTTATCTCCACAAACATAACCATTCACGTGAGTGTTAAGAAGTTAATCTATCTTACCACTTTACTCTCCAAGTACTTCATCTCTTCCACTGTATCCCTGAGCTGAGGCAGTTCCTCATTCTCTATCTGCAAGGATCTGTTCTGGTCCATCAGAGACTGTACCTGTGTGGACAACTCCTCTATCTTATGTCTACAATCATCTCTCTCTGCACAACACATACAAACACACAAACAAACAGAATACACACACACACATGCATTAAAACTAAAACATGTGGGGGGAAACAAAGCAAGTGACATATAATACATATCTACATTTTCTTGGTTTGAACTACTTTGCCTTCCCCTTCTAAAGTGGTGGGAAATTTACATACCACAAATATTTACCACATCACAAAAGCAAAACCCCAGGATCACTTAGCCCTACTAATCCCAACTTTAGACACATTTCTAATTCCCACCCACCAGTTTCGAGCTGCAGCTTTTCCACTTTGGTGTTGTCTAATAGTCTCTGAAGTTGCAGGATCTTCATCTCTCCTGGTACTCTGTATGAATTAAACAATGCATAATCCAACTAGTGGCCACTGTACATACTGAAACCCATTATGGGATGCTGTTTGGATTGAATCTACTGTTCCCCCAGGCAGCATTGAATTGGATACAATACATTACAATGCATCTCAATACATTTAAGGTTGTGTGTGATAGAGAGGACAAGACTCAGTGAATGCACTGAATGTAAGAGTAAGCTAATCATCTTGTACAGAATAAACAACAGGGATATATACAACTGACTGCACATGTCATGTATCTGGTTCTACTACCAAGCTGGTTGTGAGAGCATGAGAGTATGCCTGTTGATATTACTAACAGGATGGGTAGCATCAAAAGTGGGGGGGGGGGGGGGGGGGGGGGGGGGGGAAGGAAAGAGATTTCAGGAAATCCAAATAGCTTATGCTCCTGTCCAATAGTTATAATTCCGCTTTGCATAAAGGAAACTAATTACAATGGTACATGGAAAATCCATTAGCTCCTTGTATATTTTAGCTTTAGTTGTTGTTGTTTTTGTTGTCATCGTTTTAGGTGGTTGCTGTTTGCTATGCTACTAGTCTTCCTGAGCCTCCTATGTATCTAGTTGCCCTAAGTCAGTGCTTACTGTACACACATGCACACATGCAAATACACACACACACACACATTATACCCAGATGATGTCTGGTTTTCAGCAAGTTCGCTGCGCAATGAGTTGACTTCCTCTCTAAGATCAGAGACGACCTCTTGTGAGGCGGCCAGTTGCTGCACCATGTCATGGCGCTCCTGCAGGAGAGATTCTCCCTCCTGCTTCACATGTTGCAGCTCCTCTAGCGCCTGCTTACTCTGAGCAACACAAATCAAAACATTGTGAGGCTGAGGTCTGTATTTTATATTACTACCATTGTCTTCTCAATATAATAATAATAATAATAGCAACAGTAACAGCAATAATTTTTATTATTTATACTAACAGGTATATGCAATACAAAGGGTGGATTCTAGGGTAACACGCACGCACACACACATATCATACCTCTTCCTCCAGTGCCCTGTACTCCTCTGTACTCACCATACTGGGACTCTGCTGACTCATCAACTGCAACATACAGACGACAAATTCCAGCACAATCAGCCCAGAACAATCTATCCAGTATTACTCATACATACATTTCTACTTTAGTTCTAGGTAAATGAACTTTCTTAAGTACTGAATAATTATCTCCCAGCCCACCCCCCCCCCCTCCCCACACACAACAACCAAAAACAACAACAAAAAAACAACCAAAAAAAAACAACACACACATACACAATGGCAAGAACTATTTCGATTTCACAAGATAAGGAATACTGTTATTCTCTTCGTCTGAAGTTGAAAAAGAAATGTGCTGCATCTATATTGACAATTGTTAAGTTAAAAACACATTTTCTATGCCACCCACTGACATGTTACTGGATGGATGGACACACACACACACACACACACACACACACACACTTACACTTTGTATAGCTCCCATCACCACATGTTGGACATCCTTCTGTAGGCCCATGATGGCCTGAATGTAAGCTAGACACACAAACACACACACACACACACACAATGGTGAAATTATTCATTGCACTATGAAGCTACTATTCATCTGTATTACATTATTTCTTAACTTATTTACTTACAAACACACACCATGACTAATAGTTATATATATTGTAAAAATTGGAACTGATTGCGTCCACATACTTAAAATGAAATTTACATATCAAGATATTGTTTAACGAATATCATGCAGCTGCCCACCAACACTGTAACGAAGACCAACCAACCTTGTGGTTACCATCCTGCCACAAACTTACTGTCTTTCTGTTCGCAGTTGATGGCTATCCCGAGCACCAGTTGTATGAGGATGGCCAGGTCCACCATACTGCCTGACTCAGCTACACGCATACACACACACACACACAGAGCACATAAAACCCTACAGATATTGGCTAAACATTAAAACAACTATGACTTTACAGGCATTCATCGTGCTTTTATTGTCCAGTAAACTCTTATTGTCACAGAATAAAGGCAATGCACTTCCTTACCTAACTATATATTGTCTCATTATAGTACACAATCTCTAGCTTCAGTTCTATGAATGCAAACCATTTCACTTCCTCACCAATGCTAGAAAGGTCTGGACTATAAGATGAGGAGAGGGAAAGATGTAGGACATTGGAGTAGTACTCCTGGATGGAATGGTGGATCTTCTTCAAGTTGTTCAACTACACATGTACATGTAGATCATATATAATAGCCATCACATAATGCACCAATTACACTAGTGCGGTACGGACATACCAATGTGATCACAACTCCCACTTAATCCCATTATCTATCAAGTGCTTAGTACAAGCAAGAACTTGTTATGTGCAGAATAAATATACAGTAAGGCTTTAATTATCTGAGCTCATTGGGACCGTGAGGTGTTCAAATAACTGAAATGTTCAGATAACTGAACACCATAGAAAATGTATTATAAAGCACTAATGAAGGGCGTGGTTAAACAATTCTTCATGACGGCATGTGCTACTATTAGATATTGGGTGTTTGGTTTTCGGAAGTGTTCGGATAATAGAAGTTTGTACAACTGAAGTTAAGGTAATGTGGCATGTTCACAATGAAATGTGCTACAGCTCACTTTAGTTATGATATAAAACAATTGAGTATAGAGAGTTCATTCCCAGTGTGCTGTGCACCATCAGGGCGTTTATTAGAACCTAACTTGAGAGGGGTAAAATCAACATTTCAGGAATTTCAGAGTAGTGTCTGATTTTTATGAAATTAATGAAAATATTGTAGTATAATTTGTCATATGAAGGTCATAAGAATTTCTAGGTAGGGAAAAACAATTTTAGGGGGGGGGGGTGCCTAAAAAGGGCTGAAAAAAATCCCTGCACCACATCTCCAGTATAATCATCTCATGTACAGAGGGCATAAGGCAAAACTAACAGTAGACAGACACTCAATGATACCCTCCTTGAACTAATTATATGAGTGTTTTGAACATACTCAGCTACAGAACCCAATGCAGTACACACCAGCTAGTTAGTGAAACAATATTGTTGATGGTCTTCTGTTTTTCGTTTTCTTACACTAACTATACATCAGTATGACATTACGAACTGTATGGAAGTTATCGTGTGACTTGAGTATGTACTCTATTTACAACAAAACACAAAACAAAAAAGAAACGGTATCATGTAGATTATACGAATTCTTGGCAACTGTGTTCTGATCACCACAGTATTGCATTGTGAAGATAACCCAAGTAGTCGGACCCTTTACCAACTCCAGCTATATGGCACACAATGTAGTTAATTAGGTGTGAATAATGGTGCTAGGGCAAAGTGGAAACATGGGAGTCAAATTATCCAGAACCTGGAACCTGTATTACTACTACACACTTTCTAATAATATCTTATTTTACTCCATTTATGTGAAATTACCCTTAGCTGGACATGCTTACATATTTTCTCATTGTCACAATAAATGGTATAACTAACCCTAAGCTTCCAGTTTCCTCCAGTCTCATTAATAATGCGAGCCCTCCAAGCATGAGTGAAAGATTCTGGTACCAGCTGGACCAAGCAGTCCGCCAATGCGTTGCCATCGTTAACCGCACTTGGCTCAAAGTTTAAAGTGCCCCCCAATGCCAAACAGTTTTCCAACTGTAATCAGTAGCACATGAAATAACGGAAATAACCACCACCAAAATAACTTACCCAAACTAGCAAAGAATGATACAGCTCTTCCGAAGAACCTTCAGCCATCCTTCACAAACTAACTGAATTGAAATCACAAAGCAAACAAATACTCAAGCTTGATAATGGGTAAGGTAAGTTCACGTTTACAATATTTAAATTTTACTTTTCGAATAAAAAAAAAAAAGGTTTGCTACGCAATCGCGTCTGCATAACAAAAAGGGTCAGACACGGGGGTCGGTCGTTGCTGCTGCGGATTCGGATTCCCTCCTCGGTTACCCAACTCTTTGGACGCTATCTCCACCTTTTTCTGGCGAGAACTATGAGAGCAGGCTGTAGTGTTGTCCTTCTGCTGGGTTTACTGGCATTAATCCGGGCTGACCCTGGACTGTCCGATACTAGTAATGACTCCAAGAAGGAGGGACTCGCGGAGTCTAGTAACGATATGGAATTTTCCACTGGTGGATTGAGTACATCTACTGACAGTGTAAACAATAAAGATACTGGAGAGAAGGACCCCGTCAATGCTAGCTCGAGTACTAGCGACTGCAACCAGTACTGCTCTCTAAGCTATCCTCCTCACACTTATCCTCAGGTTTGTGAAGTACATGTATCACAGATAGTAAATACATTACTAGAGTGTTTTGTGCACTAAAAAGCTTCTGGTCTATTGATTGAAGTGTGCTAGTGAAGTTAGTGGTGTGTTAATTGATGGGTTTACTTTATTACAAGATCTAAATTGATTTTTTGTGGGAATAATACTAAACTTTATGGCATTGGGCAAAGAGAACTGGGAGAGAGGGAGCCGCAGATGGCATATTTGAGTAAGTGCTAATTATTAACTGATTACTACCACTCTACTGGAACACAAGATGGAAACTTCTTGGAAATTTGGGATAGGTGAAGGTGAATGGTGGTGTTCCATTGGTGAAATTGCTTTGTGTGTGTATATATATATTATATGTGTATGTGTAGCCACTCCATTACAAGGCATGTACCAGTGGCTGTAAGAGTGCTCAGTTGGATGCTCTCATTGCCTGGCCTGCTAAACCTGATGGGAACACTTGTACCAATGGTAAGTGTGTCACAGACAATTAGATAAGTTATGTGTAGTACTGAATAACTAATGTAACTGTTAGTTCAGCTGTCTTTGTATTTCTTTGGTTTAAGTATTCGGAAGACATATATATTATTTTATAACTTTTGCCAGAGTATCTATTCTAATCAAAAATAAACAAAACAGTTTCGATTCTGACTGAAGGCTCTTCATCAGTTGGTAATGAAAAACTGAAAACAAAGAATAGAGGACAAAAATATTTTATAACTGCTGTCATTATTTCGTAATTTTTGTTTGCGTGTTTAAATTTTCTACCTGCATGCGTCTAGCAAAAGAAAATGGGTTGCTATAGCGATTAGCTAGGAATATAATCATTGTTCTGAACATACGTGTTAATACATTGTGCTAGTGATTTGTATATCATGTGTTTATCAAGTATCTGGTACGTCTGTGTGTGTATGATGTTAGCACATCCAGATTATACTGAAAAGTTCAATGTGTCAAATTGTCTTTTCAGTTTCCATTGAAAGAGAACGTAGCATACTACACTACCTTACAGGCAACTGGACATGTCTAATTTGTGATAGAACAAGTCATGTGTGGGCTCCTCAGTGCAGTAGGGTAGAGACACACTATATGTTTCATTAAGAATCCCAGTTTCCTCTAGTTATTGAGTGTATGATAGAATTGAGAATATTGTGTATAATTTTATGTAACAGTTATTTGTTGGTTAATCTACTGTTATTGAGAGTATGTGTTGCATCAGAGAAGCCACTAGCTCCAAAGCCACTGGCTCAACTTGATCTGTAATTGTCCCAACCACGGCAGGTTCATTTCAGGTCACAGTTCACTCATCATCATAACTCACTGGTTTTATTATAACCTTTTCCTGACTTCCATTGTGTGTGTGCTTTTCTGTATGTGTGTGTGCTTGTCTGTATGTGTGTATGCATGCTCGGCTTGTGTGTGTGTGTGTGTGTGTGTATGTGTATAGATGTGCTTGTCTGCCAGTGTATGTGCTAACTTATACATCCATTACGTTAACATTTAGGAGTGCCTTCCTGGGAGAGGCGACAATTGTATTGGTACAGGAGGAACTCTAGTTATTGTGTTAGTACCACAATATAGACATAATACTACCAAGTGTGTGTGTTTGCATGTTGTGTCTTCTGATGTTATGTCCACAAACTCGGCATTCATATATCTTACGAGAATAGATAATATATTGTACCTCTAAACATGCACACATGTGAACCATTCCTGTGTGATTCTAGTCATTCTTACAAGTGTCTTGTTCTACGTAACTATATCTACATAGGCTAGGGCTAGGGATACTGTGCAGTTCTGATCAGGAGTAGTAAGTCGGCTTTTTGTTTTGGCTTTAGTTGTGCCCACTATAAGTAAATGATCGTGGATTGTTAAATATTGTGCAGCCATTCTCTCGCTATGTTATGATGCATTCTGCAAAGCATTCCTGGCCTGTGTGAAATACTGTGAAGTCACAGGCTGTATGCCTTGTGACTACTTGTCATTCTGTGTCTCACCTTGTACACTCCAGAAGGTCTTACAACTGATACAATGGTTCTTTCCTTGTCTCATGCCATATGGTCGTGATTACTGGCACAGGCTATTGTATTTCCTAGCAATTAGTAGCATTGATTGCAGAAGAATGCCGACTAATATAATTAAAATAAGTGGAATACTATGTACTTAATATAGCAGTTAAAAAAAGAATTATTTTTACTGACCCTGAATTTAAACTGATTTTCCCCTGGATCTGTTAACGTTTTTTGTTTTTGTTTTTTTAGACTTTTTTTGCTCTCTCTCTCACCATTCCCTTCCCCCTTGTACAGGTTGCCAGGAAGCGTATTCTGATGCAAAGCAGCGCTATGCTTGTCAAACAGGTTGCCGAGCCCCCACCTGGGACACTATGTTTCCAAACCGTGCACACCTCTACCAGCACAATCTTCCTTCAGCCCAAGAAGCATCAGAGGTCGGGTCCATTATGGCTCAGATGATGGCTGCTCTCATGGCTCAGGCAGACTTCTTTTCTCTACGCGAGTTTGACCAGCTACAGGAGCATGCAGTGGAGATGGAGATGGTTATTGTTCCTGTAAGGCAGTTTGACATCACCATTCTCAGTGATGAGGTGTGTGTGTGTGTGTGTGTGTGTGTGTGTGTGTGTGTGTGTGTGTGTGTGTGTTTGTGTGTGTGTGTGTGTAGATTGCTATTCGTCATATTTATTATTTGTGATTTATCTTTTTCCAGGATGTGTTTAAAGTACACCAGTATAACTTGGATAGTAATGGTGAGTCCATTGCATGAGAAAGAGATGAGAACTTCATACTTCATAAGCATTCGTATAAAAGTACATAGTTGAAATAGAGGTAGAATTAGGGCCTCTGTAGAGCTACCATGCCCCATCATGTTTCTATATTTAGTTACATAATAGTATGTATATAGCTATTAGTCTACACTTGCTTGCCACTTTATGCTGTGTGTATGCTGTACACTAAGTATCATATCACTCCCCTCCCCCCTTTCCTGGTGGTTTTGGTATATACAATCCAAACATGCAAGTGTCTCAGGAATGCACCAGTTACCCTTAGCTTATGTAGTTCAAGTTGCTGTGCTGATGAAGCATTGTGTACCAGCTGTGAAGGGCATTCAAGCAAATTGTCAGTAATGTAATACTAACTCTACACTGGACTAGCAGACCACAATACTGGGACACTTACTTGTATATACACGTAAGCACCAACAGCTGCTGTGTACAAAATGGTGGAATCCCAGCTAACTGGCTAAGGAACCCATTTTCTGCTGGTGCAGCAAGAGGCAAACAACAACACACACCAGTTAGTCAGTTGGTGCTGGGGGGTAATTGGTTCACTTACACACCTCCAGCTGGTCCACTTTAACTGCATATTAATTAAATCACCTTAGTCTTAATTACCTACTCCCAAACTCTTAGGAAGAGACAGTTGCCTGGAAACACACACACATGTGAGGAATGATCCAGGGCTGCAGCTGACTGGTGTGTTCTCAATAAGCTACCTTACAGGTGAACTTCTTGAAGCCTTAAATTGGGAGGAATTTGTGTGGTACTACATAACCAGATGCAAAATTAAGGAGAATATTTATGCAGGTAAAAGACTCTGATGCAGGCTACTACTAACAACTCTCTTTCCCAGTCATCTTAATTTATGCTTTAAATTTTAGTAAAGTAGATTTGTCACCTACTATAGTAATTGTGGCGTGAATTAACTGAGATCAATACAGACGGACTGTTCCTATTTATTGAATTCCAATGGTAGAATCAGGCAGTTATGTCTGCCCAGCCTAACACCAGTCACCACAATACTCCCATATATAATATTATGCTAGTCTATATATTTGTGTTAATTTAGATGGCAGTCCACAACTGAGTGGTAGTTCTGAGAATTCATGGCTGACGTACCACGAGAGTCACCAGGAATGTATCTGGTTCAGGCACAAACTCATCCTGAGCAGGTTCCTGCTGTTCCTATCAGTTGTGCTGGCTATCCTGGGAGTCTTCATGTGCTTCAGTTCCTTTTCCTCCTCCTCCAGGAAGACTGATAGTAGCAAGAAACGAAATAAGAAAGGATCGTTTGTGTGCTGTATGGTCAAAATGACACCTGACACACATAAGGTATAGTTAAAACATATCAGCAATACTTTTCCCTTTTTATTTTAAATAAATTCTAATGTATTAATTAACCTGACCTATACATCTAGGTTTAAATCAATTAATGAAGTATATCTATGATTTCTGATTGCTTTAATTTGACCTGGAGACTATGTGTGCATTCTTCACTTATCCAAGTCTTATCGTGTGGGAGTTTGCGTCTGAAATGCACAGGGCAATGTATCACATTGACTATTGAGTTACATATTTGGTGGGCAAGTGAAATAAGACTCTGTCAATGCTGTACTAATTTGAGCCAATTGTTATACTTAGGGTTATATGATCAGATTGGTCATGCTTATGATGAAGTGCTAAAATTTATGACCATTGGCTAAAAATTTTTAATCCTTTTTTATTTTTTTTATTTTTTTTATTTTTTATTATCAACATCTAGCAGCTACGAATATTCTTGAGAGCTGCTAAAAGACAACACTGATCCACTACAGTGTGTCATTAAAAGGCAAATAAATACATGGCTTCATCTTGTAGTAATTTGATGATGTGGGTGAAATTGTGAACTGTTTTAAACTAATTCAGCTAGGCTAGCTGGTTAGCTGTTGGTGCAAAACATCACTTAGTTGCTGGTTGTTAGTGTGAATTTTTTTGTTGTTGTTTTTTGTTTGATTTTGTTGTTTTTCAAAGTGTGTATTGGATTTTTGTTCTCACTACAGGTTGTTCAATCCTATCAAAAGGCCCCGGTTCTCTCCAGAAAGGCACCATATGATCTGGGCGCAGAATTCTTAATTCCATTTACTTCAGACACAGAGAAAAAAGTGAATCATTCACACCTTTGAGCATAACATTTTCATCATCATACTTTTACATCCTCCAGACATTATTTTTTCTCTTATTCTTATACCATTGAGCACAGTTAGCAGTTAGAGGAAATCAAACTTGTCTCTGTCTCAGTGAATGTATGTTTGGCTAATGGGTGGACATGTCTATATACATCTGAGGGTAAACGTAATAGCCAAACAAGAAAGATCAAGGTCCGTCCCCACTCACAATGTAATTCGCGATCAAAAATGCTGATCGCGCAAAAAATCTACCCGTTAACGGGCTTGCGCGTCGCACACGTGTTTCCTTCCAAATCGTGCTCACCTAAAGAGAACTGCTGACTTCTCTAAGGAAAAATAATGGATAAGCCAAGATATGCAAAGGTGTGTAGCTCTTATTTACTAGCCCACTGTCTCAGCAGTCTTTGGTGATTAGGTTTTGAAAGTTCTCGGGCGTACGGGCAGTCAAGGCCAGGCCACTCAGGTGAGTACAACCTTCAAGTTTAGCCTAGTTCCTACGGGTTGTGTGTATGTACAAGTGTGGTGGGATAACGAAAAAAATGTAATTGTGGTAGCTGGTCCATATTTAATATTTGACCCATTTCCCAAGGAAGTAAACTGGTGCTGTCCATTATTGTTTTTTGTTGTTGTTTTTTAAGTGAGGTGTAGTCCTTGCTTTAGACCCTTTATTGTGCACAGAGGCTATAACTGGTGATTGAAGTAGTCCCTGTTTAGATTCTGCCAAATATAATGGTGGTTACAAGTGGTATGCTGCAGCACACTTAAGTCATAAGGCAAGCAAAATAGTTCATTATTCACTTCATTAAAGAAGAATATTATCAGAATTAATCTGTAAGCCCTCTTTTGGGTAAAAACAACCCGTACCTACTGTGGAAAGTTTTCATTGTATGCTGCTGAATTTATGTTGGATTTTTCTTTATGTTACGTCGCTCTGTACCCACACTTTAGTTATGAATACATTAGTTAACTTTACCGGCCATGTCAGTCCACAAACAAAACCTTGGTGTCACTGAATCATCATTTCAGAGTTGTCGTTTTAATCGTAGTTTAGCATGGTTTGTCAAATTGTACATGCACGTCTCAAAATTTGGAAATTGTAAGGTATCGTTACCTAGCATATTTTGGCTAGAATAATGAAGATGTGTGGTGAATCTGTCCCTATTGCAATCATAAGAGTATTGCAACTGAACAGAATTTATAGCTATTTAAGGAGTAGCAACACAGTTACTGGTGTAAATATAACTTTCATAAACTTCCCTATGTATTGCTCTACCCAGTGGGGTGAATGTATAGTGAACAATTAAGAGTCACCTCTCACTCGATACACAAGCCATTGTTTACAGAACCAATGTATAAAGCTGTCATCTCTGAATGTAAAATAGGTTCGTGTCGAATTCTTAGATGATGGGCGTGCTATCATTAGAAACGTCAAAGGTCCAGTGAGAGAAGGAGATGTCCTGTGCTTGTTGGAGTCAGAAAGAGAAGCACGGAGATTACGCTGAGTAAGATTGGATAATCGCTCCTTACTGTTGCTATGTTATTCTCTGTTCCTATGCAGCACAAAATGATGACACTATCGGCATTGGGCTGAACTGTTGGCAATGTTCAGAACTTGTGGTTGTGTGTTTGTATTTTATCAGTGCATCAAATGTGTACCATGAATTGACTGGTGTTCTTACAGTAATGCAGCACGTTAAATGAGGTTAACGGCAGGAGCTGGGTTGCGGCGCCCACACCGGGAAGGTGTGGCGCACATGGGAAGTGCATGCTCACGTGGCCAGGAGTTACACGGGCTTAGTTACGAGAGCGAGTGCCAGGCAGGAACGCTACCAAATTTTGGTTCCCACCATCCTCACCTAACTTCTTATTTTACAACTACCATAACATATCATGTGATGTGAAACTGGGCTGGCCACCAGGCCCCTATCCGCGCAGCGCAATCTGCGAAAAAGGCGCCTTCCCCCCAAAGCGGGGGATTTCTCAGCATGAAAGGGGTTGGGTTTAACACACCTCTCTGCACTGACCGGTGGGTAGCCAACCCAGTTCCTGCCAAAGATGAGGTTGATAGGAAAATGATACACGACATTACCTCTGGTTAGCGGCTATTAGAGTTAAAAGAATTCTAAATTCTTTTATCAATGCTTGCAGGTCGTTTATGTACTGGTAGTCGTAGCGATCTTTTCCAACTATGAAGCGGCAGTTCACGGTAACCTACGACGAGTTCGACCAACAAGCTCGGAACTTCGCGGAGAAAGCCAAAGGGTTGCAGGATGGTTGGGGATTGCGGGAGGTAGATGGAGGACCCCACAACGGCCAGGTGTACTTGGTCAAAAAACAAGTCCAAGAACTCCGCCAAGAGAAGTTAACGGAGAAGTCTTCCTCTTTGGAAGATTTAGCAGGAGATACGACGGAACTGAGTGACCATGGAGACTTGGCTACACTGGCGAGTAGAACTGAGGCAGTAGCACGGACTATACAGGTTCACGTCGAGTACCACATAGTTCACAGTTACTCCTATCTTGTCCCAGTTCTCTACTGGAACGCCTCCTATTCGGACGGGAAGCAACTCACCCTTGAAGACATTTGGAACCTATTGGAAGAAGTTCCTACAGACGTTGACAAATGGGGGGTCGTAACGCAGCAAGAACACCCTCATTTGGATAGACCTTTCTACCATCTCCATCCGTGCCACACAGCTGAAGCAATGGGTGGGGCTAAGAACTGCTTAGAAGAAAACTCTAGCAACAACTGGGATTTTTTAACCTCATGGCTAAGTATGTATGGAAAACTAGTGGGACTTAAATTGCCATTGGAGTTTGCCAACTAGTGCTTATACCACAGTATTTATTTGTTTTGTTGCATGTTTGTTGTTGTTAGTTTGTTTTCAACTTAATTTTTTTTTAACAGTTTCCAAAATGTGCATCAAAATCATAAGGTGCTTGTGAAAAGTTGAAAATGTTTTGGCATGAGTTTCTTTTTCATTCACTTGAGAGGTGAGTATGGCAGTGGGGTCAGGATCCTGACGACCATATACCGAATGAGAGGAACTGCAGAGAAAACAGTACAACGACAACTTAAACAAGAAAAGCAAAATGTAACAACAGTTTGTGCTTAATACACCATGATGAATGGCTAGTGCAAATAAGCTAGACCCTTTTACCAACCAATAACACATTACACTGGGGAAAGGAAAGGGTTTGGGATAATACAATGACTTGTTGAAAGCACCCCAAAAGGTACTCCACTTCCAGTAAGCTTGTGGTGAATAGTGCACATCACAGTACATCTGGTGAGTGGAAAACTCGGCAGGTGCTGGTGTAACTGCCTGCATTGACGTTGGTAGGTGACCACTAGCATTGCAATCTGATAATTTGAGCACCCCTTTTGGAGGTGCAAATAAGTTATTGTATTGTACATTTCCAGACTTTTCCTTTCCTCTGTGTAGCGCAGTTAACATTAGGTAAAGGGTTTGGCTGCACGAGACTAAGTGCATGTGTGTTAAGTACCTGTCTTCATCACACACTCATCCCAGCCAGGAAACTGCCAGGCAGCTTGTCGTGTCTGCTGCCGATCCTCAAGAGATTTGTAGGCTAAAAAATAAATAATATAAGTAATGACTACCAGAAAAATGAATTTCAAACTTGTGGAATTCTTAAAAATTGGAGCATGATACTCCTAATTCATAATTTGCATTTGCTGTCAAAGTGTACATTCTTTACAAAATCCAGGAAGTCATCCCATTCAAAATGACTACAAATTTGGTGACAGTTTACAATTATCTTTCAATTTACAAAAATGGGCAAGGGAAGGCAGTACTTTAAACATTATTGTCCATGAATACGTACCCCACATATGGTGGACCTGGTGCATCTCTCCTATCTGTGAGAACCAGCCTCCGACTGCCTCATCTTTCCTGTATTTGATGCCTTGAGACCTACACACATTACACCACATGAAAGACTATAAAATTTATTATATATACGTACGCATGCCACATAAAAAAAAATTTTAAAAACTTGTTTAAACAAAGATCAGAGTTGAAGCAAGCAAGCAAGCAAGCACACACACGCACACACACACACACACACACACACACACACACACTTTTTACACTCCTTAGAGTCTACGTAGACACACTAAAAGACTCATGGCAATCAATCTAATGCTAACATGAGATAAAGTGCTTGTATTTTTTCAATCGCCACTATCATCACTTGTAACTGTCCATTGAAAGAATGTTCCTCACTCTCAACTGTGTAAAGTAATTTCCTCTAGAGCTGGGCGATATACCGGTGTTATCGTTGCACCGCGATAAAAACCCGACATCACGAAGTGATATTTCAATTGCATTTGCACGATATTATCATTTTCTCACAAAACCATTATGCTCAGTTTGGATAAAATTTACTTTGTTAAATATTATTCATGAAGTATCGTGATACATATCATGATAATGCAAGTAAGTATCATATCGTCTATGATTATCCAATATCGCCCAGCTCTAATTTCCTCCACTCTTGCATGTATTATAGACAACATGCAACCACAACATTCTCATGCTTCAACTCCAGGACCATTGACTCATAGAAGTAAGGTGGCATGAAACAGAAACGTGTTTCTTGCATTTATAGTACTTTACCTGAACAGCTTTATAAAACTGGTTGCACAAAGCATTACTTATGTTCCATGGATATTTCTCCATACTGTATAATGATCTTTGACTACTAACAGACACAAGTTTTCACCTTTTAACTCCTTGAATTGCACTAACAAATTTGATTTTTAGTAGCGATAGTTATAGTGAGCAAGATACATATGCAATGATATGTATTCACTACAACTGCTACAGAAAAGGCTGAGCTAAATGCTAAAATCATGCAAATTGACATATAGCATGTACAATCAATTTATTAACAGTATCTTATACAAATTACTTTCAAGTATAGATATTATACTGCACCTGTATCCTTTATGACAAGTACTTACCATTCAAAGAGACACAAGCATTACCACCCCATCTTATACATGCTTCACCTTATCATGATTACTACATTATACCCAAATATTTCCTAATAGAGCTCACCAGGTCTGTCCCCACTCAATGAGAGTGCCTGGTCTGAGAGTGTACGTTCTCATTTCATACAATCCTCTCTTGCCTCCATTCTGGTCGGGGTCTGGTGTCTCCCAGAAGGTGAATGGAAGGAGGATCTGACTACTGCGCTTGTCCACCATCTTATTGCGCTTCTGTCTGTAATCAAGCCACCCCTACATTATAAACACACACAATACATGCATACATAGCATCAGCAACTACTGTACATATGTAGATATAACATAACACAGCGACTGAATACACAATACTCAGGGTTTCATACAGGATTATTTTCTGGGGGGGGGGGGGGCGCCACACGTTTGTTTGACCACACCCACTTCTGCTGAAACCACACCCATTTGATTAAAAATCGTCTCCGGGTATTGCAATTCAAGGACCTCAATTAACTGAAGTGAACCTTCACCAAATATTAGATATAATAACCATTATAAATCATAACCACAGAACACCATTAAGTAATAAATATTATTAATTTATTTCATGAAATTCTGGGGGCAGGGGGGGGGGGGGGGGGTGCCCCTACCTCTGTATGAAACCCTGATACTACACTCAATGCAGCAATTCTCTGCACACTCCACATTCAGTCGGTATGGGATTTACAATATCGTCGGACCTTCGGCCCTTGATTGTGTAATCCCATACCAACCTCCATGTCGTGGTGTAAGTGGTGTATCCTATACAAATACAGAATTGAAATGTCGGGAATTGCTGGCTGGTTGTCGTAGCTCAGTGGCAGAGCGCTCATGCTCTAAGCAAGTGGTCCAGGGTTCAAACCCCAGTGACTCTGCAGTTTAATAAACTAAACTAATAAACTAAACTATTGATATTTATCTTTTCTTTTTTTCCTTTATTTTTTCTTCCTTTTCCAGTTAACCATCATCTACTTCTAAGTTACTGAAACTATTAGAGGGGAACAGCTGACCCTTGGACTGGTTCTTACCAGATGAGTGAGTGAGTGAGTGAGTGAAGTGATGAGTGTGCACTATGTACCTTATCTTGACTGAGCATAGCTTGAGTCTCCATGATGGAGTTGTAGCCAGAGTGACACCAGATATGAGCTAAACAGTACAACACAAACCATATCATACACACATACTGTACAAACTGTACCAACACAAAGTGACAACTCCCTACCAAACAAAACTCGCTAAATGTGTATGTGACTAGTGAATGACATGTGTTAGTATGAATAACTAAAGGAAAAGGTGTATGTATGTATGTATGTACGTATGTATTATGTATGTATGTATGTATGTACGTATGTACGTATGTATGTATGTGAGCATGTATGTGTGTGTGTTTGTATGTAAGGAGTGTGAGGTGTGAGATATTATATTAATCATGTGACTTACTCGTTTGATCCTTGATGGGTCCTACCATAGTCTGCCACGCCCCCACTAGTTTGGCCGGGTACTCCTTGCTTTCAGATATCCTCAACATCTGCTCTCCTCTACCATAACATGTAACACATAATCATCACTTGGCAACACACACCCCCCCATGTTACTATAGTTACTATACATCCCCACGTTACTATAGTAGCTTCATAAGTTCTGTGCGTTAAACAAGCAGTCCTGGGTTCGATTCCCGATGGCGACCAAATATTTTTAATTCTGCATTGATTAAAAAAAGCCTGCGAAGAGAGAGAATACATCATGGTAGCTTGTATTAATTGCTATGGTGTGTCCATCATAAGGCAAACATAATGTACAACTATATAAAATAGTATGCACAAGATAAAATTTTCACACAATATATCGAATGTGTGTAATGAGTCCTGTTTAAATTATGGCAATAAGAGATACAAAATATGAAGTAACATTAAAAACTAAAGTTGTCTCAGGGAAGGTCATTCCAATGTGCGTAATAACCAGCGAGAATAATCTATATCCCACAACACATGTTTGTATGCGTGTTAGCAACTTGTCAACATCCTTTTTTCATGTGGCACAAATCCATGTGTGAATGACTGACATACATACATACAATGCTCAATCTACACCAATCTAGAAGAGGGCAGGTCAAGTCAAGGTGCACCGACTGCTCTGGTGACAACAGCCTAAGGCTAGTGTGACACCTCGTGCTAATTGAGCACGATCACTCCACACCAGTATATGTAGTTATCTCACGCGCAGTTACATACTTCCTTGTTACCAGATGTCACAATACACACACACAGTTCCTCCACTGACAAGCACCACACCATTACAATGAAGGGGCGTGGTCAATCAATTCTTCATGTCCACATGCTACAATTAGATCTTGGGTGTTCAGTTAACTGAAGTGTTCGGATAATTGAAGTTCAGATAACTGAAATTCTACTGTAATCCCTAAGCTGCACTTATTGTAAACATCTACTGTACATGTACAACTCCAGTCCAGTAATCTGACTGTGATGCACATGGAAAATTATATAGAGTCAATGCTTTTAGAATGACTATTGTTTCTCCCTAGTGTCTAGTAAGCTGGTGGTTGCAACAGATGTACACTATGCTCCTTCAGATATATCACAAATCTCAACTCTACTGATCTCTGAAGTCGTGCACTTATTGTAAAAGAGGAAGATATATACAATACAATGATCTGACTGTATTGTGATGCACATGGAAAATCATAGAGTCGATGCTCTTAGAACGATACTCTACTGATTTTTGAAGTTCTGACCATCACAAATATTCTGGACATGTGCCCCATCACCAGGGAAACAGAGATTACTGAATACTACTCTTCCTATTGTCCTACATGAAACTAAATACAACTACAATTTCTACTCACGATATTTTAGTGAAGTCGTCCATGAACTCAGGCTTCACTCGTGTGGCTACAAACACAGATATATTCACTGAGTCATGTGATCAGGGATTCATACAGGATTTTTCGCTAGGGGGTGGGGAAATTTTGTAGAGCAAAAAAAAAATGACAAGGAGGGCATCAAAGGAATCCCAGGGCTCCCATATTCTGTATGAAACGCTGATGATCACTATTAATTAGTCTTATAATATGTAATTTATTTCCTAATACACATATCCTTATAACCTAAACAGCAATACCAACGACCAACTCAGTATCACACAGAGACCAATAGTAACTGAATGTTCTACACATTAACTCGTGCTCAAGTTAGTAAAATTCATTAACATCAAGAGCTTAAGTGCACAACAAATATTTAATTGCACATGACAAACAAAATGGAGATGTCAACCTTCGTTCTATAGCCTATGAATCTAGTTTAGTAAATATAACGGGTACACTATCATGGTTTCAAATAATTTAAATTTCAGCTACTAAGGAACGCCCCCTCATTGTATGTAGCTTCACAAGTGTAAAGAATACACACATTGTCCCATTGTGTACTGGGACCACTTGAGATTGATATGAATAATTGCAAACTTCCTGATTGCTTGATAGAAATGTATTGCACTACCTCTTAGCCCATTCACATGTGCACGTGTCACTCTCAGTTCACGCCTCTCTCGTTAATTTTGATAATTTAATACCTACATCATTACTTACAAAAAAAATTTGCTTTTTTTAAATTCAGCTGCTCACTGTTCAAATTTGGATATTTATTGCAGTCTAGTACGGTCATTAGAATTTGTATATTAAACAGCCAGTGTTTGCATAAAAAGCTCAGCACCATAATAACTTGCACAATACAACCAATAATGGAGGACTTACTTTCCACAGTATACAGAGGACCATCTTCTCCGCTAAGTACCTTCGACTGAGACGCTCTGGGCCGTTCTTTGCCTCCAAATAAACTCCTAGCAGCCCCTATCCCGCGCCAGGACCCCTTTAAGAGAGGGGAAGACTTCACCCTCGCTACACTTCTCACAGACATACCGTTCCACCTAGCTTCACTAATAATGATACTATGATAGATAGACTGATTATGTCTGGAGGTGTGGCAATCATCTGATTGTATTGTGTTGCGCAATAATTAGAATACAATAAACCCTTTACCACATTTAAGTTGCTACTTTTTTTATGTTACCTAGTCGACCCTTTCCCTATCTCTTTCGGCTTGCCCCTCTTGCCTTCTCACATCATCCTGCCGTCATGGCGTCTTCCATAGCGCCTCCGTCTTCATCTGATGAGACTGCCGCTATTTCCAACCCCCTGCCCCAAGTAAAGGAAGAACAGAGCCTCGGTGAGTGAATTAATTTTGCGTGAACAATGAATATATCTTGTCTTTATTTCCTAGATGGAGAAGAAGCAGACAAGTATAGATTTCAAGTCGAATTAGAATTTGTCCAGTGTCTAGCCAACCCTCAATACCTCAACTGTAAGTATATTGGTGTACTGTGTGAGTGTATTGGGTAAAGATAATTTATAGTTGTGAGTAAATAGAATCGGTACGAGACTTAAATCGTAGATTAGATTAGCTCAGTGTTACATCTCTATTCCACTTCCTCCAGATATTCCGTATTTCTATTCCATTCAGCATTTCACACTTTTCTGTTGTCTGTCACGATATAATTCCATTTATTGTAGTCTTGGCTCAGAGAGGATACTTCAAGGAGAAGGAGTTTGTGAATTATTTGGAGTATTTACAATATTGGAAGCAGCAAGACTACGCCAAGTTCATCAAGTGAGTGGCCACTTCTTGTTGAATCACTTCCTCCATTCACTGACAATTCATTTAATAGTGCAGTACAGGCAGTGTGGTAGGCTGGCATAAAGCAGTCAAATCTAGGCTCTCATTATACTCAAAAGTTTCTGGAATCAGAAGTAATATTTTTTTTTACAATTTCACATGGCTAAGTAAAACTATTATCCAAGTCTAAATATAAATAGGTGATTGATTGTTTTTAACACTATAGAATAATTAGGTTTGCTTTATTTATTTTATTTTTTTATCATCGTCATCATTAATTACTTTAAACTACAAATAAGCAATTCATTTTCCCAGGTTCTAATCTTGTATTGTTCTTCGTTTCACCCTGCCCCTTTGACTGGGTCTCATTGTGGATCACTCACTGTCTGTCTGTCTATCTGTTGTGTGTCTAGGTATCCTCACTGTCTCCACTTCCTTGAACTGCTGCAGTCTGAGCAGTTCAGACGAGAATTGTCCAATAGTCAGTGTGCCTCATTTATAGAGAACCAGCAGATCTTACACTGGCACCTCTACACCAAGAAGAGGATGCAGATACAAGATAGGCTCAGTGAGTTGGTTCTAGTTGATCTAGCACAAGCAGTCATTGGTTAGGACATCACGTTTTAGTGTAAGACATGCACTCAAGATGTTGGATGCAGCTATTCTCAGGGTTCTATACCTAGTAAAGGGGTGGGGGTAGTTCTCTCCCAAACTTCTATCTCCTCCCCCCCCAATATTTGAATGCTATGTGCAGTATGTCATTTAGCTGAACCCAAAATGACAGCATTTAGCTCAACACAATTTCATGCTAATTACTTTCACTGATTCAGAGTAAACTTTTTTGCCGTATAATAAGAGGGATGGTGGACTTCACCAAACTTCCCCTCAAAGAAAAATTTTCTAGATAGAACCCTGCTTTTAGTGCCCTTGATCTGCCAGCCATGTATAACTCAATCCTCTCCCACTCCAACTTAACCTAATTATATTGATCCAGCATCATTGAAACAACAAAATATACTTACCCCCTAACTATTATTCCACTCATCACACCACAAGAAACCCACAATGTGCTGTTCAATAGTGCACTGTAATAACATCACTTCTGAATGTTTTACTTGTTTGCTCTGTCCCTAGTGTCCCAAATCAAAGCTCCGCCTACTAGCAAGTCCAAGTAACACTTCACTCTGCTCGAGTATTTTAGTAGCAAATAATCAACTTGTTCATACTCCATCACATTGATGTGTTTTATTGCACAAATTGTTTTACCTGTATTTCATCACGTCAAATTTCCAAAATCATCTTGTCACTGGCACCATGACATTGTTTTGGGGGACTTTCCACAAATGAGGTGAACTCTTGCAGACATGCTTCACTCGCTTTAGTGGACTTACTTTATATGAAATCACCTTCAAGAAAACAACTTTAGTATTCCCAAGAACAATGCAATTATGACCATAGAATATATCAATGAAGTGAAAGAGAACTCTAATTGTACCTAATGCCACAAAATGTGCCAAACACACACATACAACTACATCCAAGTCTACTCCAAGGCCTTGACTAAAGCCTCGTAAAACTCCACCCCTATCTGTGCCTCTGCCTTGTCCAATTCTGAGGATGCACTGTTGGCTTGAGATTGGCAGCGATCCAGACCACTCTTAGCAGCCTACACACACACACATGCACACACAATATATTGGGTAAGGGTACACATTAATGCTAACCAACATGAAAACACAGTGGCTACGGAAAGTTATATGGAATTAAGTACCCCTCCCAAAAAGGCAAATGCAAATTTTCTTGCTGCCGCTAAGCAGTCACGCGCACCTGGCAGAGCCAGGATGCCTGTGCACTAAGCAGGCACTGTGAGCCGTGCAAGCAAAACTCCTGGAGCCGGGCTAGGAACTCGCAGAAAAACAGGCCTTTCCTCTCAGCAAGTGGTGTGAGCACCCGAAGTCCCACCATACACACACAGAGAGTGGCACTTGGTGGTAAATTAGGATGCAGTAGCAGAACTTTAATTATTCATGAATACACACACACACACACGTCAATCTCTATCTCAGCTTTTCTAACCCTCCTTTCAATTCTTCTCTTGCCTATCTTTTCTGTTCTCTCTCTGTCCTTCTATCCATAATTACAGGTCATTTCCTTAACCACTCCTTAATTACCTTTCACTGAATGTGAAGACACTTTACCCCTTCAATGTGTGTCGATGCTATATCAACCTCGTGAATACGCACACACACACACACATTATAGTCATCATTACTGACACACAAGCATATTATAGATAGTATAATAGCATCTACCAAACCAGGGTTCACTACTTCATCTTGCATGTACCTACAAGCCTGAATACCTTGGTGCTGTGACCACACCCACTGACCTGAATATCGAAGTCTTCCAAAGGAGCAGCTTCCTCTGCTAGGATCTGGACTGAGCCATCTGAGTTGATAGTCACAGACCCACTGCTGGCTGTATTTACACATGTATACACCACACAAACATGCATGTCAACAACAACAACAAAACTACAACACCAATAAAAAACGTATAAACAATATAAGTAGAACATCCCTAAATATTTAGACAAATGGCTCCCAACCATTGCTAAGCATTTTTTTTTTGTCACCTGCTCAAACAAACAAAATAAAAAAGCCTAATGAGAAAAATAATGTAAGACCTGACTGGACTTTTTCACAAACTATTTGACCTCAAGTCTCTCTATTACTACAGGAAAGTATAGTTCCAGGAAGAAATCATTCAGTACCTTCGGCTAATATTGACGTAAAACAAATAAAAATGAAAGCACCAGAGGTGCAAACCCTCAGCGACACAGAGATTCTTCAGGTGTTTCACTGGCTCTTTTACGGGCATTACATTCAGCATTAGCTTGCTTACGACTCTGGGATACCTCAGGGGTCTCATGGGCTTTTTTGTGGGCATGGCATTCAGAATCGGCTAGTTCACGCTTCTGGAACTGTTCAACACTTTCTAAATCCCTTTTCCGTGCTTGACACATTACCATAGTCTTCTTACGACTATCCAAGGACTTCATGGCATTCTGAGGTTTGAGAATTAACTTGGGTTTGACAGAAAAGCTATAGCCACAGGGACATTTGGACTTTCTGACATGAATTTCACACGCACATCGAGGACAAGCTTTCTTAAAAGCAGGCATTTTATAACTTACAGTTGGAAAAGAGATTCTTTTCGCTCCTTCAGAACAGAGTAGAGAGATAGCGGCAGATCATGCGCAAAAAAAAAAGGTAGGCAGCTCACGTGACGTGGCTTGAGTATAAGGGGGCGTAACCCGCGCAAGGTAAAGCTTGTAACGGCCTAAATTTGACTCGTGTTTTCTAGATATTTAAATTCGAAACAAAAAATTTGGCACATTAAAGGCACTTAAATAATAGAATACCCTAACTTGATATAATTTTTTTAGCCTGAAAGTCGTCCATCATCGAGATCCGCTGCTGACAGAGTGACTGACTGAATGAATGAATGACAGACAAAGTGAGTACTGTAACCCTCACGCGCATGCGCGCTGAGGGTTAATAAGGGGAGGGAGGGGGTGGCAAAATAAAATAAAAACAAGGGGACACAAGAAGTAAAAAAACATTTTTGACACTTTCTGCAGATAAACTGAAGCAATTATAGCTACACAAAATTGATACAGGAATCTTACACCTACAGTATTTTCCCATTACGAAATTAGACATACTGTAGCTAGCATACACAAGACACCTGCCATGAAGTAAATAAAACTGGGATGAAGTGGATATTCTGATTCTTTGCTTAAATAGAAGTAGAGAAGGTATCTCGGTTCTTAAAACTACAACAGAATGTTGTCTAGGGATGGGGCCCTCATAGCATAGTTGGATTAAATTAAAAGTTACTTGCCGAAAAATTTAGTTACTTTATCCTTGTCACTTTCATAGACAGAGAGTAGCCCTGGTTTCAACACAGCAATAATAGGAACATGACCAGGAAGGATACCAAACGTTCCAGTCATAGAAGATACATCTACTTGCTTCACATCAACATTGTCATAATATACCTTGAAAGAAACAAAACTCCAATTAAAGCGCAACATAAATACAGTTGGCATTGCAACAATATATTTACCTTGTTTGGTGAACCGAAAGTAAGAGGTAGTCCAGTTTCAGTGGAAAAGCCTCTGAATGCCAAGCGAGCTCTCAGGCCACAGCGGAGCACCTTCGCCACTGCTGCCATTTTTTGTTTTAACCTGTGTGTGGGCGGGACTTAGTTTTCGAGCTGCCTAAAACGACGACCTTTTACCTTAAACTTAACGGTTTCTTATGCGCGCGCGTTTTGAGGCCACGCGCGTACTCCTCGTATAAAAATATCGCCGATTTGCTTTCATAAATTTCAGCGAGAAATACCGCTGGAGAGGTGTACAGCTCCGGAATGAACCAACGTTATGTACTGCTACTGAAAACTTGTTTGTTGGTCATAACAGTCTTTCTTCTGCTCCAACTAGCGGTGGTCAGTATTAGCCTCTACTCACATCCAACTATTTATGAGGTACTGATTGGTTTTAACAACTTTTCATCGTTATTAGTCTGAAACCTCAGATGTAAATGTCTGGAAGGGTTGTTGTAAGTATATAGAACTTAGAACATGTATACACAAGAATGACCCTACCCCCTTAATTTAGGATGACTGTGACAGAATTAAATTGCAAAATCTATTAAATTAATTCAAGTGTTCAAGGATTTTCAGAAAATACAGTAACATTATTGCTAATTTGGTTAAAGGACACCAACAACTTCCTCCCCTCATTCTACCAAACTAACTAATACTAGGTTTATTTACAAATTCATTGCCCAAGAGATAGAGTCATAATTATAATATGATAGCAGTAATAGTAAAAAGTTTCAGTGAGTAATGTAATTTACTAGTGTTCAGCCAAAACTAGTTTTTACAAACAATTAGTGATTGTATTTATGTGTGTATGGTGTTGCATGCTAGTTGTGCAAACACTTCACATTCCTTTATTGACTTCTCCTTCTCAACTTGCTTATGAACATTTCTCCTCTGGTGGATACACAGCTGTATAAGTCACCATCCACGAGATTTCTGTCTATCATTGCTAAGTAGTTGCAGATATTTAGTATACTTATGAGTACACAAGTTTGTGAGCAGGATTTTGAATCACTTACTTGTGGATTTAGTAGACTCCAGTTCTTAGAAGTCTAAGTTGCATCACTTAACCTAAAAAATATATGAAATTAATGAATAGTTGACAATTTCAAAATGAACTTCAAAATATAATCCCCAGTTTTTACCCCATGAACACAGCTCATTGAAGTTATGTAATCACAATCCCTTTTAATTGTCTCTATATAATTATAATAAGTTGTGACCAATTTTGACAAAACTAGAGTTTAACAAAAATATAGAATACAATTTAAATATGAACTTCAAAATTATAATCAAAGCTATTTACCAATTTTTGGCCAGCCATGCTTACCTTACTCCTTGAAGGGAAACCCAAGGGTTTTTTTGTTGTTTTTTTATTTTTTGTTGGTTTTTTGTTTTTTGTTGTTTTTTTGTTGTTTTTTTTTTGTTTTTTTTGTTGTTGTTTTTTGTTTTTGTTTTTGTTGTTGTTGTTGTTGTTTGTGTGTGTGTGTGCACGTGAGTGCTCATCTCAATGTAATGAACAGACTTGCAAGATCCAGACTGCCATTGAACTATATAGCTAAATGAGTTAATACAAGTATGGAGCTCAGGGCTACACCAGGAACATTTTAGAGGGGGCAAGCATTTTCTATTAGAGGGGACAAGCTGACTGTTCCCTACTAATTAGCTCATCAGGGAGTTCACTGTCATAGCTAGGTTCCACTGGCACCTATTTTAAAGTTCCACTCCATTTAGTAATGTAGGGCTTTTCGCTTGTGTGAGTGTGGTGGTAGTATCAGCAATTGTGTGAGGTGATGTAGCATAAGGATTCCTAATGGACTGGCCATCCAATGCCTGTAGTAAGGGTAATGACTCTGACTTCTGAGTAGCCATCACAATACTGGGCTGTTTAGAGTAAGGAATGATGCTATGTATGGTGAATCCAATACATGTGGGTATCCATAGACACAATGGACAACTGCTACATTACCAATGCTTAGGGAAATTATTATTACATTATTGACCTACATGCAATTGGCTACAGTGGAACCTCGTATATCTCTAATTAATAAATTACCACTAGAATTTTCCGCTTGCCCATCAAATAGAACTGTATAGCTTATCGCCTCTTAAAGCAAAAAAAAAACCCTTTTATTTGAGAGCTAACCCCCCCCCCCCCCCCCCTCCCCGGTCCCAAATGATGTATAGAGGTTTTACTGTATAAAGCGTACACGTTTTCAGTACAATGTGCCACTGCTGCATGAAATAGCCTCAGGCTAATAGTTTTCATAGATTAAAACAAAATTTAGCAGACTCATTTTTACTTTTATTACTTAAGTCAAATTTTCGATTCTGTACTGAATTTAGTGTGTTATAAACGATAGATAGTCACGGCTCAGTTGTAGATTGGGATGAAACTGGTGTTGACGCAAGAGATTTGTGAATGTCGTTGGTTTCATAATACTACAAATAGAACTTCACATTTGACTATCACTGAGATGGAATAGATGGTTAGAGTGCTTGTGCATTAAACAAGTAGTCTGGGGTTCGTTCCCTGGTGACATTTTCTTTAATGCCTGTGAAAGAGAGAGAGAGCATCTAGAGACTACAAAATAGTTTTATTAATTGTATTGAGAGCCAAGATTTTGATTCCTCATCAATAAGTTGTAAATATTTACATGCACACAAACATACACCTTAAACCTTTAAAGCTGCCCATCCAAGTAGGATGATAGCAGTATCCTAGAACAAAGACTTGTCCTGGATAATCATCAGAGGGTTACAGAACAAGTGAAATCTTTGAATGACTGGGGGGGGGGGTGACTAAAAAACTTAGGCATTGTATCACTGTGGCTTGCTGCAGAAGCACTTATGTCGGGTAGGTCACCTTGTCTTTCTAAAATTTCGTCCACATGCACAATTGTAGGTGCCTCTAAGCTGCTAGCTTGGGTGGGACTGCTTCTTATGTTCACTGTTGGCACTTTCTTCGCACACCTTCCGCCATCTTCCTTTATCCTGGGCTATCTCACACCATTTGCCTTCTAAATTCACAGCTCTCACATCTGCCACAGCCAGGTCTCTCCACTTCCTCTTGGTGCCATGCCCAGGACACACCTTTGTCAGTTCTCCAAACAATAGCTGCTTGGGTAACTTTGTATCAACCATCCTGGCTAAGTCCTGGCTAAGTGCACACACACACACACACACATACACACACACACACACACACACACACACAAACACAAACACACACACACACATACACACACACACACACAGTTTGAGGCCAAGATAAAAGTAGCTCTCAAGTGTCCAGTCTGACCATCATTCACTATATGAAACATTCTATTTAAGAATGCAATAAGGAAGAAGGAAATATTTATTACAGATAATGCCAAACACAAGACATCACTTTAGATCTTAGTCTTGAGATGAGGGGGCTGTTTAATTTATTATTAAAATCTTGAGATGAGGGGGCTTTTTTATTTAAAATCTTGAGATGAGGGGGCTATTTAATTTATTATTAGATCCCGTTGCTATAATATTGTTACTAGGTGAACTTGGTAAGTGTGCACTATTTTTTGCCTTTAGGTATATGAACTGTGCATACTAACCACCCTTGGGGTATTGCTATTTTTGAGTTTTAGTTTAATAGAATAGGCCGGATAAAGCAGGGAGCAGGTTATGTGAGGCCGGATATGAGAGGGTCTACTACTCTCTCATATCCACCTATATGGGACCAGCCCTATCATAAAACTCTCCTGCTGCTGCTCTCATACGCAGGACGGCCCGAGGGCTTTGTGCACTAAATCCACCAGTACCCAAGCGCTTATGCTCTAACTATTACTTAAAATCTTGAGATGAGGGGGCTGTTTAATTTATTATTAAAATCTTGAGATGAGGGGGCTGTTTAATTTATTATTAAAATCTTGAGATGAGGGGGCTGTTTAATTTATTATTAAAATCTTGAGATGAGGGGGCTGTTTAATTTATTATTAAAATCTTGAGATGAGGGGGCTGTTTAATTTATTATTAAAATCTTGAGATGAGGGGGCTGTTTAATTTATTATTAAAATCTTGAGATGAGGGGGCTGTTTAATTTATTGTTTTTACACAATATATGTAAATGACACAAGTTAGTGAGGACAATGAATATACACGAGAAGTAGGCAGGAGGGAAAAAAAACACCAGAAAATGGGTGAGCACACACACACACACACACACACACACAAGCACACTGGTAATCACTCTTTCTGGCTCCCTATCAATAGACCCAGCCCTGTATCCTATGTATCAATTAAAGTCTATGAATGGTGGAGAAGTTAGTGGTTGTCATAGCAGATGTAGAAGTACAAGAGTGAAGCTGGTGTCCAGTCTGGATCATTTAGAACTTGTCTTGATCTTTCACAGCAGCTATAATATCACCAGCCAACATTCTTATAATAATATTCCAAAACTCCATTGATGGATAACGGTAATATATTGAGTTATTAACCAATATTGTATATTGTTGTAGAGTTCTGCAGTGGAAGTGAGAAGGAGGTCTATGAACCTTGACACCACATCTAGTGTGAGCTCACGTATATGTGTGTATGTGTGTGTGTGTGTGTATGTGTGTGCATGTGTGTATGCATGTGAATTGGTAAACTAGATTTTTGTAAATTTCTTTGGTTTAATTTTTTCCTGTACTTCAAACAATCCTTGGTTTCAAGTTGACTTCTTCAACTATGCCCATGGCAGGCTAACTTTTTTTTAGTGTGCTCTAATCTCGTAGTGCAGCAAACAAACTAACAAGGTAGATACTGCATGCTTATACTATAGGACCTCATTATAGGCGTGTTTTATACTCTAGTGTTATATTTAGTGCTGGAGAAGGTTATGTATGAGGTTGAAGGTCAATATATGATAGTGATAGCTATTCTGATAGTGATGATGGAATTGAATTAGTGAAACATCTGAATCAATAGCTGAATGCAAGCTGCAGTGAGGTAGGTATGTCAGTGTTAGAGTGTGAGGAGTGCATGCTAGATTGTGGGTGTAAATTAATGTAGAGGGTGGTTGAGGCTCAGACAATAACTGTGCATAAGAATAATTTAATTGTGTAGTCTGTAGTGACCAACTGGAACTTGGCACCTCACTCTGAACAAATGCCAGATTAATCCCCATGGACCTTTATTCAAAAAGAGTATCACACCCAATGACACTACAATATGTCTCACCGTCTCCTCTTTGAACCTTGATACCACATCTAGTATAAGTTATGATAAATTTTTACTCCACAATAAATAAATATAGCTAGCTACCAGGCATGGGTTCAAGCACTCAGTGCTTGTGCTTAAAAGTACTTTAAAGAGTGCTTGATGGTGCTTTCAAGCACTTTGGTAAATCACTTATGCTTGTGCTTATGTACTTAAGCCCATAAATACAAAGTGCTTGACAAGCACTTTTGATGCACTAAACACTTTCAGTGAGCATGAAACAAAACATACATTGCACATTTTAGCAGCCAAAGCACTCTCGTTCATCAGATGTAACAAATACTAGAATTTTCATTAAATTGTTGAATATATTTTATGAATGTAAAATTACATTGCAGTAGTTTGTAATAGAGTGTGCAACGTGCTTGAAAGCACTTTAAAAGTGCTTGACTTGGTGCTTAAGAATTTTTTAAACAAATTGCTTTAAAGTGCTTGATGCTTAAGCAACTTTTAAAGTGCTTGCTTGAACCCACTATGTATACACACTATTTGATAGCTATTGAGTGACATGATGTGTAATACATAACCAACCACACAATTTAGAACAATTCTAAACGTGTATTTAAGGTGGCGGGGGGGGGGGGGGGGGGGAGGGAGACAGGGATGTTTGCCCTCACCCCCTAGCAAAGCCTGCACTCCCCCTAGAAATCCTAAAAGTTTTGCAACAACATAGGATTGCACTGTCAGGGTCTCTTATACATAACATACTCTCTAATTGACCCTCATCTCCTAGACTTATTATCTGTATGAAGCCCTGTAATGAACAACCTAGACACAAGTACCTGGACCTTGTCTGTGATATTGTGAACAATTGACAATTAATTCTCCAAATTACATACAGTAGCCTAAGGCACAACATGGCATCTGTGTATAAATTCATTGTCAATCGTTCATATACACGTGGTCAATACTTATAGCTACTTTTTTTTTCTTTTTTTTCTTTTAATAATTTGATGTAATAGAGCATACAGGAAAATAAGGCTAATGTGAAGGCCTTCCTAACAGTAAATAGATAAAATAAATAATAATAATAATAATAATAATAATAATAATAATAATAATAATAATAATAATAATAATAATAATAAAAAAATGTTGTGAATAAGTAGATAATTGTTGTTTATAACAGTGTTAATGACAGGAACAGGTGGATTCATACTCATTACCAGTTCCTCTCTTTCTCTGTCTATTCATAGCTACAGTCTAGAGTGATATCAGAATACTGTCGCAGGAGGAACCTGACTCACTTCAAATACAGACTGCCAGACTACTGGAGAGAGAGGCAGAGCCTGACCAGACATCTACTGGTGGACGACTCCAGGAAGCTTCTGTTTGCCTACTTGCCCAAGGTATGAGACTGCTCTTACTCATGTGACTGTCTACAAGAAAATCAGGAAACATTGCAGGATTCAATTTTTTGCACTTGCGTGTTTGTTGGCATCCAGAGCGAGTGAGTTCTCCTAGCATTATAGCTAGCAGTAGATTCAACCGTTGCCAGCATACAGGACCTAACAGTTTCAATCTTCAAGCTTCTTTGGAACTATTTTAAGGTGTTAGAGGTCATGGGTTGTCATAGATCAAGATCAGTGGTTAGAGCACTGGTGGCTAAAGCCAGGGGTCCTGGGTTCGATTCTCCGGCGACAACTAAGATTTTTTTCACATTTTGCCTTTGCTTCTCTCTAGACCCTTTTAAGTGAGAATGTTTCAATATAATTGATTTTACCCGATGTTTACGTGCATCTCGTTGTGGCTGATATTTCTGAGCACAATCACGTACGTAGGTAGTGGGTTATATTTAGAGATTGTGACTTAGCCAGAATACTAGTTACAATCAAATCAAAATCTCCATAGTTTCACACTAGCTCATGTTATCTCTAGATCAGTCACAAGTGTTCTATTTTGGCCTTCTCCTCACATTTATAAGGAGTCCGTATTTAACTCATAGGATCATGATGGTCTCATATGCAGGAATACCATACGCTCCAAATTTTTTCCCTGCAATTTGATTCAGTCATTCTCGGCTGAAATAATTATAATAATGGCAAGATTTCTCTTCCAAAAGCCAATGGAATGAGAAAATTGCTATTAATCTTAAAAAAATTGCAGTTTAAACAGTCAATGAACTATTACCCTTTCACTGGTAGATTTATAAAAAGAAAATATGTAAATAGATTTTAAAAATCATAACAAATTAAACATTGAAAAAAGTACCTAGCAACCATATATTATATTCATGTAGCACACTAGTTAGGGATTTTGAAAAACCGCATGTATGTTGCCTAGCAACAAACCACAAAAAATTAATTAATGTTTCATAATATTTACTGAATTATTTTAATATAAAAATGATAATATGTTGATTATACAATTAGATTTACATCTAGATGATTGAATTATATATTTATAATGAAAAATCTCAAGTTTTACAAAAATGTTGCTTATAATGATAAATCTGTAAGAGTATATTAAAAAAAAAAAAACAGTTACATTCAGGTGCAACACGTAAATGGACCTTGCAAAAGGAGTTGAATACGAGATTACTATGCTCTATTAGCTAAATCTAGAACTAACTATCCTTGCATTGCTAAGCACAGCTATCTAAGACATGCCCAGTGTTTATGACTCACCTTCAGCATCTGAAGATTCAGACCCATTGCAAGTGCTATCATCAGAAGAATGCACAGCTTCCACTACTGTTGGAGATCCAATTAAAGCAAAAACATCTGTATTGCTCTCTTGCAAGTCCCTTTCATCGCTCTCCGCTTCAGATAATCCAAACTCGTTGTCGAACAACAAACTAACAACACCATCTGCACTCAGCCACGAAGCCATGCTACCGCTGAGTAGGCTAATAAAATTCGACGGAATAGTACGTCACGGTTTCCTTAGTTACCGTATACACCTACGCATTAATAAAAATTATATGCAATAAGGCTAAGCTTAAGCTCTATTTTGGTGTTTAAAACAAGTCGATGGCGTGAGTGGTTCATTTTTTATACTTCTTTTTGTGTCGATGGGTACCTCGACCGCCATATTGGCGGTTATACCGGTGAAAGGGTTAATAGGAAAAATTATTTGTTATTATGTTATTGGTTGTTGTTGTTGTTGTTGTTGTTGTTGTTGGCAGGTGGCAAGCTCTCACATTCGACGCTTTGTGTGTGTGTTAACTGGAGTACTTCCTGAGAGCACTTTATATAGACAGAAACTCACACCCCAAGAATACAGACTGTGTAAGTAGGAAAAAACTATAGTGTTCAATAATAATAATAAGAATAGTAATAACTAGTGATGTGCTCTAATAGCACAAAATAGCGAAGCGAGCGATGCATGTTCCCTGTAATTGCAGCTATTCCATGCATGCTTGGTGTACAAAATACTGTCAGATTCTTTACTTTGCTACCTGTTTCTGTTTCGTTTTAGCTCTCCTCCTCCTTGCCCTGTCTTTTTCATTTCTTATCGCTCTCCTTACTAATTTTTCTTCAGGAGTTTCGAACGCCCTCAAAGCTCTTGACCGAGCATTTCTAACCTTTTGTCTACTGGGCATCGCTACTTCGGGCAATCTTGCTAAGAAGGTTACCCGGGCCCGCGCAAGCGCGTAGGAGAAAGGGTACACACGTACACCCACGCAAGAACAAAAACAATTTCTAGACCTAAATATATATATATATATCGCGAACTCATTAGAGAGTCAGCTCCGCTGAATAATAGTAATAATATTAATAATAATAATTCAATAATAATAATAATAATAATAATTCAATAATAATAATAATAATAATAACAACAATAGTTGTTAGTGTTGATATTTGTTGTAAAAATAATTAAAATACTATTTATTAGTATTAGTAATAGCACGGGTAACTGTGTCAATTGCTTTACGAGTGCTATTGATCACAGGCTACCCGTGTTATCACTCGCAAATAGTAGGCCAGCATTTTAGAAAATTAGTTGCACTGTAGCTACACTGTATCGTTCACTCACTATCTCTATACTTCAGGATTAGCTTCCTCTGGAAATTCGTTTTCAACCTACGGCTCCTCCTAAATCTATTGAAAACATTCTGTCTAATATGGGTAGAACTTCTGTGGTAAAGAATGACATTGTCTCCAACTAGAAACGACTTGAATTGGACGTCTCCAAGGCTAGAGCTGCACACATGAGCACTTACAAATACTATTTCACTGAGCTACCATGGTATTTTGTATTTCACTTCATTTCAATGCTATTTCACTTTTAAGCAAAAAGCAATAAATATACACATTTTATGGCCTGGCCAAGTAAAATTACTAGCTTTTAAAGTTCAAATATTACTGGGGGAGCAACTTTCATGGCTTGCTTTACAAAATAGTCTATTAGGAAGTCTAGAGCACTCAGGATTCAGTAATCTTTCAAATTAACTACTGTTGTGCTGCTAGTGGTTGTCAAAGAATAATACAAAAGGTATATTAGCCTACTGTCTATGCTAGCTAAGCAAAACCCAACTCAACTACACTAAATAAGTTTAATTAAAATAGTGACTAACAGACAGATGACTGTCAGCTAGCAGAGAGCTAGACCAAACAGAATCAGTGAGTATGCAGAAACAAACTCTAAAATCAAAACTGAAAAACTGAAAGAAAAGACCCTAAGAAGATAAAGTTATAAGCTGTTAGCCACATAAAGTAGGCTACTTTGAGCTTTGATAGTGATGTTCAAATGTAATATTTGACAATTTAACCCTCACCTCGGCAAGTTTCTGATAACCACTGTGTTAATTTATGAAGGTGAAACTCTTAAAGATAATTAAACTGGAATTTTTCAAAATCTATAGCCATATTTATTGGCGAGCGAGCGAGACACTCTCAGGGGTAACACAATTGAAAATCGGGGATGCTTGTTTGTTCATATATATGTGTGGACATACGGATGTCATTTTGTACTTTGACCCTCACGTATTTTTGTGTTCGCTCAACTTTCTCGAATTCTGTCTTATGTAAAGAATGACATCCATTGTCAACACAGTGGTTTCCTATATCTTGCTCAATTAACACATTAAGTTCCTTCTAGTATAAACATATGCACAGCAAATACACGACTAATCAGTTTAGTCTGCCAGTAGCAGTGACAGCCATTGATCCCCTGAGCCCATCCCTTAGTAACTCATACCTAAGAGGCAGTGTTGTGTCTCTCACGATGCTGCTGGTGGAGATGCAGGAAATCCACGGAGTCAGCAATTAAGGTGTACATACCTACATAATTGGGGGATTCTGATCCAATACAGGCGCAGGTCAATACTTCTGAAGAATGACACTGAAATACGTAAGCTTTACCAACATGAATGAAAAAAATACTTCCTAAACTATTTCAAGTGCACAGGCCATAACTTTTATTTTGCACAATTCAGCAAAACCAGGGAGAAAAGAAAAAAAAAGAAAAAAGAAAAAAAAAAAAAGACCATTATTGTATGTATACGTAAATGTGCTAATTTAGTTTACATATGTGTGTCAACTGTTTACTGTAAGTTGGAGCAAATTTGCATTTTAAAAATCCAATTTAAAGATTTTAGACTGATACCCACCTACATAGGTCCAATCACTAGCTGACTAAACAGATTGCCCTACACGAGCAAAGAAGAATTCAGCACCAAACTTTGTCATTATTATGTCAACTCTGTAGAAACAGAGGTGGGCTTAAATTCCCTTTTTTAACCATACAAACAAATTTATTTTCAAACAAACAGGTTTTTGTTGCTGATCGTAAACTTCCTAATACGCTCTCAGTAAGAAAGTTGCAGAAGAAAGCTTATGCTGCCCAGCAATTTAGATTTTTTTTTTTGTATTATTGTGACATGTGTACAGGATTCTTTTGTTCTATGAACAGACATCAGTTTACCCTTAACTCAGGGTAGCTTAGTAACTGACATTAGTTTACCCTTAACTCAGGGTAGCTTAGTAACAGACCATTAGTTTACCCTTAACTCAGGGTAGCTTAGTAACAGACATTAGTTTACCCTTAACTCAGGGTAGCTTAGTAACAGACATTAGTTTACCCTTAACTCAGGGTAGCTTAGTAACAGACCATTAGTTTACCCTTAACTCAGGGTAGCTTAGTAACAGACATTAGTTTACCCTCAGGGTAGCTTAGTAACAGACATTAGTTTACTCCTCCAGGTAGCTCAGTAAGTACTACTGTTCACTGACCGCACTTCTTTTATAATAATTTAGAGAGATTCTATATCCTTCATTTTATATTTAACTCTTGCAATACAGGTATAACTAATTCTACTCTGATTCGTGATGACTTCACTAACACGGACCGTGAGGAGCGGCTGAAGACGCACTGGAAGGTGGCCATCTTGAGAAACCCATTTCACAGACTCGTAAGTGCCTACAGAGACAAAATCATCGGTCTCAACTTGAAGCCTCATGAGAGGGAATGGTCAGTCTCCATTCTGAAGAGCTACAATAAGTCAGTCCCAGACTTTGAGTCTTACCTTAAATGGATCATAAATACACCAGACAGAGACCTCAACGAGCACTTTGCCCCCATGGTACAGTTACTAGAGCCTTGTCGTGTGGACTACAATTACTATGGCAACTTCAAGGACCTCTCACATGAAATGTCCCTTATTGCTGACAAACTGCATGTGTCCAAGAGGTATTTCTTGGACGAGGACTATTACACAGATGCAGTTCAGAACAGGACTGCTAATTTCCTGGACTATTATTTTTCCAAGGTTAGCACTGAAGTAAAGAGTGCTCTTTTCAACCATTTAAAATACGAACTAGAGTTTTACTACAATCTATTTCCAGAAGAAAGGCAGAGTCACAAGCGGTATCTAGGAGTAACTGAAGACATTCCAATCTATTCATTTAATGACTGGGGAATACTATTACAACTTTAATAATCACAAATTTCATTTATGGGATACATTATTTCCCAAATACAACTATCAATAATTTGAACTTTCATTCAAATACTTGGCATAAACCAATGGGCACCCACCACATGTCTATGTATGCTGTTTTCAATAACATGAACTTTCACATAATTTTTCCAAATGAATATTTTATTACTGCCATTGTCACAGTCACTACTAGACAGTGCTGGACTTCAGTGGTTGAAGGGACTCATCTAGAAACTCTAGTGGTTTGTGCAATTTTCACTAGGATTCGCTGGATATTGGCTTTTCGGTTCCGTTTGTAAATGCTGCATGTGCACATATCTTAAAGTATATAGCCCCACCCTCTAATACTAATGCCCCACCCCCTAGTGACTATTTGTGTATCAAACCCTGCTAGGGTAATAATTTTTTTAAATGTAATAATTACTGCCAATGATTAAAAAAATATTATATAGAATAATGAGGAGCTGAGAAATGGACAAACATAATGGTTAGCAGTTGTGGTGCTTGTGAGCCAGGATAGCCAGGCACCGTGGCGACACAACTGGATCAAACACTGCTTTTATCTCTGCCTTAGCAACACTCTCCTACATGTACATGTATCCACACCAAAGATGGCCAGTACAAAACTAAAAGAAAATATAAGTGAGAGAGAACAAACATCACTGGTGTGGATAAAATGATATTACATTGTTAACTTACAATAATGATTATATTAAACTTCAATTAATTTTACAATTACCAAACATCATGGAAGTGTTCTGCCTTCCTAATGCTACTACATACCAACTCCGTAAGGAAGAGAAGTCTGTCCAGAATTACGATACTCTCTACACACGGCGCTAATACCACCCGTAACTACACAAACAAACAAACAAACATTTTACATGTATATAAGTTCGTTGTTTTTCTAACTTATTCAACAGACCAATCCTGATTACGTACATACCTTGAGATAAAACTCCAGCTGGGGCAGAGATGGAAGGAACTCCTTCTCTATCTCCTGCAGCTCATCATCAGAGACCTGCAAATACATAGTTGGCGAGCGAGCGAGACACTTACAGGGATAACACAATTGAAAATTGGGGATGTTTGTTTATTTATATATATGGACGTACGTATGTGATTTTGTACTTTGACCCTCCGTATTTTTGTGTTCGCTCGGCGTTCGACCCCGTCCCAAGTTAGTGGCGTTGGTAAGTTAATCCGCTATTTGTCACAGTTATAAGCCCTACTCAACAGCATTTACTTGAAAATTCATTGTCCACTAGACGAACCACGAAGGTAAGTCTTGCGTAGGTATGTTCAGTTGTGTGAAAGTATTGTACGTTACAACTACTATTAAGAATATCACAAAGAAAATTTATATAACGTGACTTGATTTTGTTGCCTCTTTTTCAATTCAGTTGCGGGTGGCATTGAATCCCCTTTACCGCATATACTTAATTTAAAAACTCGACTTTATTTTAGTAGCTTGAGTGTTAGTTGTTAAAATCAATCATTTAACAATAGTGTAGTTTAAGGCTCGCTCGCCATTTGTGCTCAAGCACACCACTAGTATTAAGTGTGTGTGTGTGTCTTTCTCTCTCTTTCCCTCTCTCTCTCTGTGTGCGTCTTTCTCTCTCTCTGTGTGTGTGTGTGTGTTTTTTACTTGTGAGTTACAGAGGCCCACTTTAGGTATCTGCATTCTAGCATAAGATAAGAAGTCTTGTGGCAGTCCTTTTTTCAACCTTCCTGTGATCAAGCTAGATGCTCTACACACACACATACACACACAACAACAAGATCAAGTTAAAATGCTGGTACAGTTAAATCTCCAATAGTAGACATTTTGAGAAGTGGACACACTCTCTAGAATGGACCAAGTGCCAATCACCAACTAAAGCTTTATTCTTACTGTATACACTCCTCCCCAGAAACAACCATCTCTGAACCCGAACAGCAGACAGTACGACAATAACCTACTGCCAATTGGAGTGACTAGGAAACCCTTTACCAAACCATTTGTTCTAACGTTTATGGCTTCCCATAGAAAACGGGTGTGTGGTATGTTTTCCAGAGAATGAGTAATAAAATACATCCTTACCTCTTACTAAGATCTTTACATATTTAGTAAAACACTAATTTTGAAGAATAAGGAATGTTTTATCCGATTATCAATCCAACGCTTGTGGAGATAAAGTGAACTTCAGGTAAGGCTCGTAAATCTAATATACTAGAAACAGATAAGTGATACTTGGGAAGAAACTTTTCTTCAAGAATTAACTGAAGTTGAGAGTGCAAAGGAGGTAGGTAAAGCTGTAGCTATAACTACATGCAGCTTGTAGCAATACTAAAGTCACAATTTGTCTATTTTCTGAATTGTGTGTAGCAATAACGCCATAAAAGCATCAAACTCCTTATAGAGGACAACCTCTGAATGAAGGACTATTGCTGCAGAACAAAAAAGTGTCCTTTCTTTGCAGACTCAACTGCAACATTAAACTCGTACGTTGCAGCCTCCAAACACCTACTCCAATTCATGAAAATAATAACAATGTGGTTGTATAAAGAATTAACAGAGATTACTGCTCAACTCCAATTAGGCGAAGTTTGTGAGTTTAGTAGCTAGGGCTTTCATTAGTGTTTCATAGTTCAAGTGTAATGTGTGAGTGTGGCTTTGATCATGTGACCACGTTGAGGTGTTCCCATTATATCCCACACAATGCACATAGCAACCATATACTCACCTGTCCTTGTATGCCTCTGGATACTTCCTGCAGAACACAATCTAAACACAAACACACAAACACACAAACATACACACGTACGTACATTCATAGCTGAACTAGTGTGACATGTGAAAAATGGACATTTGGTAGCATTGCGAGCGATACTATTAGGGGTGGACAAATTGGAAATCAGGTTTATATATGTATGTATGGATTGTACGTATGCCCTTTAAACACATGCACAGCTCCTCTATCTCCATTTATTATTTATTTTTCAAGGAATTTTGAACAAGTAAATCAACATCACAAATTGTTATTATATTATCTTGATATTATTTACATAAACTCCTATACAACTATAAGTTAACAGAAAGCTGTCGACCTAATGAATGTGTAATGTGGTTTTGGTTCCCTAGCAACTAAGTACCGAGGTTTTACACTTGTTTTTTTCCTTTGTTGTTTGAAATTTTCAACCAATTTTCATGAAAACAATCTATTCTCTTTTATATATTTGTGTGAAATAAAGTATTTTAATGTACACAATAAGGTTATAGAATAATAAAATCCAACTTTATATACAGGTAAATAAGTGGTTTCAACAAAGAACAGTAAGACAGCCACTTCTAATATTCCAATAAACTGGATCAAACCTTCTCTTGCTTGCTGCTCTCATACTCCTAGCAAGTTTTCTACTACCACAGCTTCATCACCCCTTCTTACTAAGCAGTACTAAATCCTACTGGATTTAGTACTGCTTGAATATGCAGACTTCCCTGAGGCTTCTTCATTACTTTCTAATCCTAAGGAAAACGGCTGCACTGATAGCTAACTATCTATCCTTACTTTATTCTTCCCTGAAACGGCAAATGCTGTTCTCCTGAAGCTCAGTAGCCTTGAAGGTTGTAAAACAAGAAGCCATAAGCTCCTGATCGAACGATCCAAAAATTGGTAAAGGGTCCACTGCAAAAAGTTTTGCTATTTTTAACTGACTAATCGGAAAGGGCAGTCTTTTAGGCGTCTTTTGATTACCATATATTGCGCATAGCTTTAATATTGTATTTTTAAAGTGATCGATGTCTGTGGCCGCAACAGTTAAAGGGTTAAAAAACACATCATTGTCGGCTTGCCCCCAGTTTCTTGTGATACCACCACAGCAGTAAGCAAGTCTTCATTTAGAGTTAGGCTCACAACTGTGCAAAAAAATACTCGTTTTTCAAGTCACAAAAACCTGCAGCAAATGGTTACTATGGAATTGGCAACCCTTTACCAGGCTAAAATCAAATTGCCAAGTGAATTTGTAAGGAACTACTGGTCATTTGGACAGTCAAAATGGTTTCAATTCTAACTAAGCCTGTTTTCAAGAGCTAGTGCCACTGGTACTTCACTTAAGAACAGCTAAAGATGTATTGTAGAAGTTACTATTACTCCTGAAAATAGAGGTAAAGGAAGGCTATAGTCTTGTAATGTTAAAATGGAACTACTTAACTTATATCTGTGACATAAGACAAACAATCCTAAGCAGAAATGGCAACTTCTCTTTGAAGCAAGCCTTGCTTCTGATAACTCTGAATTTACACATACATAACAGAGATTCATACAGGGAGTTCCCCACAGGATGTTGATGTACACAAAAATGAAAAGTATTTAGTTTCAATTTTCATTCTTTTCTTTATTCTTGGAGAAGATTCTGAATTATTTTCCTAACTTTCACTGTTGTTGCTTCTTGGAGGGATGAGACAATTCTACAGAGAGAATACTCTAGGGTGTATTCAGTAAGGAGCCCGGTATATGAACATGCAATGTCCTGATTCAATACCTGTAAGACAGCTCTCCAAAATATCCCTCTGAGTGGTTCCCCAGTGGTGGTCTCTCTCAGCCGGGTGACAGTCTGACAGGCCAACATGCGTGAAGTCCTGCCCAGACGGGCATCTAATCTCATCAAACACTCACTCATCGGAAATCCAGACACGCCTGATAAACAACAACAATAACAACAAGTATTTATTAAATGCTAACGGTATATTCAAGCCATGCAAGTGCCTGCAAGCTAGCTGGTCAAGACTTGATCATTTGTTGTTATTTTTATTAATGATGTCATCTTTCAACGTACTGAGAATATGTTTGCATAATTTATAATTACATCACTAATTAGCAATGCTCAAGTTACTAAATCCATCTCTTATGTACAAATTAACATAATGGATGACGATGGTATGTATAAATGTATAGCCCGTTGCCTGAGCGACCACGCTTGTCATCAAGTACACTATAAATCTGATACAGTCCCAGGTATTCCCGTACGAAAATGTATTAAAGGGAAGCAGTTGATACAGTTCGTAGCAATAGTTGAAAATAATGAGAGAGTGACCAAAGAAAACTACAAATTGAATCAGTTTGTTATCAAGTCTATTGATTATTACCCAGTGTGTTACTAGTTCTGCCTTAACTTCATTTGAGAGCTCAGCAGATGCCATCAATAGGAAATGAATAATTATTCAAAATAACAATTAATAAAACTAAAGAGATTATTGAGTCAATAGCTGCTAAATCTGAGCTAATAAGTATGCAATGAGACTCACTTCTTTCCCTGTATTTGTGTTTTGTCGCTGCTATTGAAAGTGGATGGAGCTGTATGCTGAATATGTATTGGAATAGAGTGCTAATGTATTGTACTCTTTTTTTTTTTACATTTTAATGCTTCTTGAAAAAGTCGTGTTTATATCAGTTGATAGCACATTTGAAACAGCCAGGTGTTGTTCAGCTAGGTGTTGTTCAGCTAGGTGTTGTTCAGCCAGGTGTTGTTCAGCCAGGTGTTGTTCAGCCAGGTGTTGTTCAGCCAGGTGTTGTTCAGCTAGGTGTTGTTCAGC
>WLWD01001561.1_pt1 | contig 67505 bp, 49 predicted proteins | sample 6712731 | NCBI WGS metagenome assembly WLWD01 (sample SAMN12718690, study PRJNA576275) | sponge metagenome | isolation source: marine sponge | host: Mycale hentscheli | place: New Zealand: South Island, Marlborough, Capsize Point | collected 2014-11-01 | reverse complement strand
GACCACGCATGACATAAGGATCATACGAATATGAAGAGATGTACATGTGGAACGTGCGTATGTATGTAGTCCCTATGTGAGATAGATGTGAGAATCATGTGTGTAGGTAACATCATGTACATGGGTTTGGTCTGTGTAATGGAACATGTTTAATGGTCAATGGTCCAACACAACTTGCTGTGTGCAAGATACATAGTTGAGCAAGACAGACACGGCTAATATGGGCATTGATTGAAAGTTAGCACTGGAATCATTAGCAGGCCAATACAAGCCAATTATTGTGAACAAAAAAAAAGGTGAAAGGGTAGTGTAGCCCCTACTGAATGAGATGATATGCAGAATTTACAACTGGCTAATTATGTTCAATGCTATGTGAGTAGGACCTGGACTCTGTTGTAACTGCTTTTAGTAAATTCCAAATTGTGAAGAACTTAGCTGCTAAAAGAGAAAACCTTGACGTGCCATTGTTGTGTTTTTTTTTGTTTGTAGTGGTTGGAGGAGCAGGAACTGGTGGATAGACTGGTGGACTTCATCAAGGCAGACACAGATTCAGAGGTATGCTCATATTGTGTCCACAACTGAAGGTAGGGTAGGAGTGGGTGTGGTTTAGTGCTGCACTAAAGGAGATGGTCATTTTCAGTCAGAGAACCAAGTGAGAGGGATTCTGACTTGCCAATACTACGAACTGTCATTCCAATTCCATTGGTGTAGTAGATAATTAAATAGACTTCTTATTATTATTATTTTTTTGTTGAAAAGGGAATGTTAATCTAATACCAAATACCTTTATACATTACTTCAATGTGATTGTTTGAATGCATCAGATTGCTGTGTTGAAGTATTTGTTAGTTGTAATGTGTACAATGTTACAAGCTAGTGAATGCATTACGTTATGCATGTGGCATATTGATTGAAAGTGAATCAATTTACTGGAAAATAGGGAATCTTTACCACACGGCGTTATAAGTTGAGCAAATAATTTCTAAAAAACTTTTGGGGAATATTTCATCTGTAGCTGGGGAGATATTGCAGTGATATGTTGCTATGTGAATCGATTAGTTTACATTAACACAGTGTTTCTCCCAACACGAGTTGTGTCTATTTTTTCTGGAGTGAGCCAGAATATTCCCCAAATTGTACACACCTTTGTTATGGGGCTCACTCGTACAGTAACTCTTCTTTTGCGTTTGCTTACCAGTACTAATTAGAGCCGCCACCACCCGGAATTTTGCCCACAATCAGTTGCGCGCTCAGAGTTGGGGGGCGGAGTTGAAGAATCAAATGAATACTAATCAATAGTTTTTTCTTTTAAATAGGATACAAAAAAATAATATTAAAATATTTTTTAAAAATGGAAAACTAATACTAATATAAAAAATACGGCGTTGTAATGTTGTGAGGAAGCCCCTAGGCTTACCGCTGGAAAAAAAAAATCGACTTCGTAACTGCACCGGTCGCTCCTGAATTTCGCTGAATAGCCTTAAGGTTTGTACCGTTGTTTCTCTGTTCCTGGTTGGTCTTTTTTCTTGAAACTTGGTTTATGTACTTCTTAGCATTTGAAACCATTATAATTAAAGGTGTATTATTGTGGTTTGGTTATGATTGAGGTGATAATTGAGAAACTCTATAGCTAGGCAAGTGTGCTTGCCCATTATGGTAAGCCACATCATTAGATTCCACTCGTGAATTTGGTTAACTCCAGCTGAGTGACAGAAAGTTATTTTGATGTCATTCATTCTTTCATGTGACTTTATAGGAATTCTTGAGCAAAAAGTCGAAATGTTGAGTAGAGTTATAAATTTGAATTTATTGGTTGTGTATAAACAGAGACAACTTAATTATGTCATTCGTTGTTGTTGTTGTTGTGTTCAGCAATGTGTTAATGCATCTCTAACTCTGTGCGAGATGATCAGACTGTCCCGGGAAAACACTCAAGACTCCTACCAGTCATCATCAGACCCCAATCAGCAGCAAACAGACTCCGCCCCCTTACATGCCAAGCTGGAAAGCAAGGACACGATTGAGAGACTTCTCAACAATGTCTTCTCTTCTGAGAATCCCTCCAATGGCCTGGTGATCAGTGGACTCTCTGTTCTTCTGGTCATTTTGACAGACAAGTAAGGAACTCTACCTGTGATAGATGCTTGCATATTTGCTATTGATTGCTCTGTGAAAATTAGCCCAACGATTGCATCAGTTGTGTTTGGCTTTGTTATTATTAACATGTATTAATAAAACTTTGAAAACAGAGAAAAACTGTTATTATTTTTGTTATTTTATTATTATTTCAGCCCAGAAAGACTGTATTATTATTATTATTATTATTATTATTATTATTATTATTATTAAATTTTCCTCCAGTGTTTTCTCAGAGTCAGGCATGTTGGAGCCAGTGATGGATTCAGTGCCTTCAGATGAGAAAGTACCTCCTCCAGGTATTTATGTAGTGGGAATTTTTACTTTATAGTATGCATGTGTGCAGGTGTGTATGTATATGTAATGGACAGCAATTTCATTAGAAACCACACCCTTTGAATTTATTCTGAATGACCTCGACTAGAATACATTACATAATACGATCTAGTGATTGCCTGTAGTGAAATATACTGGAACTCATAAGTATGTTTTATTGCTTTGAAGAGGTGGCTAGTGATCAGCCTCCTTTAGTGTAGCTGGAGATAATCTTGTTATTCCATTTTGAGGGTACCATCTGAGAATCAAGGATGTAATAGATTGAATTCAGAATTGGAGGCAATTTATGTCATTAAATGCATTATTTATTGCTGTAGGTATTGCGAATCTATTAGAGATAATTGTGCCATGGCTGACCAAGTTTCATGCTCTTCTCAAGCAAGCTCCAGAGGTACATGTGTGTGTAATATACGTACATATGTCAGTTTACATGACAGATGTTACGAACACTGATGTCATGCCCACACTGAAATTGCTTAGATCCAGTACATTTGGGTATTGCTTTGAGCTTTCACCTCTAGAATAATCAAGCATGTGTAGGAGTGATCAGTGCCTTCGGTTGCAAGACAGTTTAGATTGTGTTGCACGTAACTGCCTACAGTAGACCCTCAGTTATACGAACCCCGTTTATCTGAACTCTCGCTAATCCGAACACCATTTTGGGGGAATTATAATGATATTCATTGGAATTTTGCTGTGCATTAAATAGATAAGAGATTAAGACCCCATTCAAAATGACTTATTTCGAATATCCGAACATTTCAAATGTCTGAACAACCCTCGGTCCTGAGGTGTTCGGATAATTGAGGGTCTACTGTATTAGGTCCTACTCTCTTATGCAATAGCTAGTATGTATAATTGATTGTACTATTAATAGACCAGTTGTATTTGTTGTGTAGATATCTCGTATGAATACCACTGTGGGAGTGTTGGATCCTCCTCTTGGAAATATTCGCCTTCAAATAGTCAAACTAATGTCTGCCCTCCTGTCAAAAGCCACCTCTGCCATAGCAGCCGAGATTGTAGTCTTGGACATGTTTAGCACACTCATAGTATGGGAATCTCTCTCCTTAGCGTATAGCCAATATCCTTTATTTCTGGCTAATCTTTGCCATTCTCTCTCTCCTCAACTCTTACACCTCTCTATCTTCCCCCTCACTTTCCCTTCTCTTTCCTGTTAGCTCCATCCTACTTTCTACACTTCGTTGTCCTTACACTCTCCCATCTTTCATCATCATCAACATCATCATCATCAACATCATCATCAACATCATCATCATCAACATCATCATCATCAACATCATCAACATCATCAACGTCATCATCATCATCGTTATTACTTATTAATGTATTGTTACCATTATTGTTGTTATTGTAATTTTTAATTGCTTACTCACTTTTTGATCTCTGACTCACTAATTTCTTGGTTTGTGCACTAGGATCTCTTTTTCGCATATCCCTGGAACAATTTCCTGCACATGCAAGTGGAACTGTGTGTGCGGTTCGTCTTGAACTCCTCCCACCCACTGGATTCTACTACCACTGCCAGCATGACTAGACCGCGAGATGACCTCACGGCAGTGGACACAGACACTGAGACTAGGAGTGAAATCTCAGAAGAATCGCAAGCTGCTCTCAAATCACTTACTTCTTATGTATGTGTGCTAAAGAAATTATGTTCGTTTAATAAGCATGTCTATATTTCTAAGAGAATTGGGTGTTACCGTGTAGTATTAGGGGGGGATGAAAAGAGAAAGCAGCATTAAAGAAATGGAATTCTTGTTAATTTCATATTGTATTGATTTTTTTTTCCTCCCTGTACTAGTTATTAAAGGACTGTCAGTTTGTCTCCAAGCTTCTGGATGGAGTCAGTAGAAACGAGGAATTGTCTAGGTGAGTAGCTGCTTTCAGTGACTATTGTCAGTGAATTAGTCCAGCATACCAATGAGTTGACGTGTTAATATACGATCATATTATGTATATGTGACATTTAATTTGATGTGAGCTTTTTTTTTGTGACTAGTTACTGCTGAGCTTGCATTGGTTGTGTGAATTACTATGGGATGTAGTTAAAGTCTAGTTTAGGAGTTTTCTCTATGCTCTAGACACAGATGAATTATTGCCAATTAGGTTTGTTGTGCTCATTGCAGTAAGTGTGAATATGTGTTTTAAGTTGTAGGGACAATCCGGGCAGCAGACGGCAGGGCTATATGGGCCACTTAATCCGCATGTCTAACGCACTGGTCAAGTTTGGAGAAGTCAGTGATCAGGTGAGAGCAGATGACATGAAGGAATTATGTGTATAATATGTGGAGACATTGTTATATTGAGACACACACATATATATAATAACAAGACCCTAATCCTGCACTGATTTTGGTATGAACTAAAGACTATAGGTAGCCATTTGGTTAGCTGTTATTATTATTATTATTATTATTATCATCATCATCATCATCAGCTGACACTATCTATGGATGATTCAACACGACAAAGATGGAACAACTTCGTGAACGGTCCTTTAGCTGAAACGAACAAGAGAAATGAAACCAACTTGGTGAGAAACTAATATTGCACAGAGTATCAGTCCAATACTGATTGTTAGTATTGTGTGTGCTAGTTTACATAACTTTACGAATGTGTTGTGTGTGTGCATGTCCAGGGTGGCAACCAAGCTGTTTCATTGAACATGGATGACAGTGACGAAGAGTTTGAGCAAAACCCTCAAGATTCAGAATTGGAGAAGGTTAGATAAATCTGGATTTAATAGTTCAAATCCATTGAATATGAAATAAACTGAATCAATCATGTTTTCATGGATGTCTTGTTTATTTCTATGTTTGTGTGCATATGTACATATAGGCCTACCACCAGTACCTGGACCTGAAGTATTGCACAAACTATCGGGAGGACTATGGCGTTGAAGATGAGTTGACAGCAGCGGAGGAACCATTTGAAGCCTCCTTTACTCGGCTGATGGATATCACCAGAGTCATCACTGCTGACGAAGAGCACTCACAGGTGTGTGTGTGTGTGTGTGTGTGTGTTGCCAGGAAGCATTGAGCGTTACCTTAATGTACATGTGTGAATCTATGGCTGATCCGATCCAGCATATATGCACTAATGTTCCATGAGCGTCCTAGTCATGTGAATCGTCATACCAAGGTAAAGAGTGGCTTCAGTATACCCGGCATTTCAATTCCATTATCTGATTGTGTGCAGAGTGTACCTCTTACTCACGTTTCTTCATGTTAAATGTACCTGCTGGCATATTCTATTTACAATACACCTGCACTATAAAAACTTGGGTTAATATTACCACTTTACAACAAAATGGGTTGACCTTGCGAGATATTTGAGCTCTGTGATCTAACGTTGAGGTGAGGCTTCGATAGCTAATGTATAGTCAAGTCTTGTAAGTATATGTTTAAGTTAGTGCTTTTTATTTTTTTAACACATACCTTGCCCAATAACAGATCCAGTAAACTTGTTGAATAAAGCATACAATAATAATCAACATATGTGACCGTCTACAGGAAAATTGGGCACAACGCGGCCCCGACGAAACATTTTTTTTTGCACTTACACACTCCTTGGCAAGCAGATATTAAGCTCTCCAAGTTTTATCGCCGTAGCTTTAGCCATTCCCGCTATATATCACCTAACCGTTCCCTTCGTTAGGCTTATTTAATACAATTTTAAGAACTAAATCGATCTTTTTGCAATGTCTACGCATGCCGCGTTGTGCCCGATTTTCCCATAGACGGTCACATATCTATATTAAAAAACAACAACTAGTTAGTAGCTTTGTGAAGTGCTACATGTACAGAAAAATCCTTCAACTATAATATCTCTCTTCCAGTAGTTATGTGTGAATGTGATGTGTATTGGCAGGCAAGTAGCTCTCTGTTTGAGGCAGCATGCTCAGATCGTATCCAGCAGTTTGATGACGAAGAGGAGAGTGAGGAGGAGGATGAGGCGGAGGAAGATGACTCCATGTGGGCCGACAAAGACGCCAACCTAGCTTCTCCTATGGACCATCACAGGTAGCTGGGTGTGGTCTAGTCATAATGTGGGTGTGGTATTGTCAATAAAAAGTTAAGGTATATGAGATAAATAATGTGTAAATGTTGTCTTTTTTTGTATTAATAGTATCATTTACACTTCTTTAGTGCATCAGCTTTTAGCTATGCTACTGCCAAATTGATTTTTTTTTTTTTTTTTTTTTTGTCAAAAGAAAGATTTTCCCCTTGATTCCCCCACCTCCTTTTTTCTCTCCCTCTCCCCATACAGAGAGATCCATTTTCTCGTTTACATTCATCATATTCTCATCTGTTGGGTGCATGGGTTGTTGTGATGCTGTTACTGCTGTTGTTGTATTGTAGTATTAGTAGTGATGACGACGATGAGTTTATTAGCAGGCGAGAGTTCCCCACAGGAGAAAGGTGTGTAATGGAGTAGTGCTCTCATTCCATTTATACCTGTCTCTAATATTTGTGCATGGTTCTAATGTTGTTGAGGTTGTCCGGTAAATTTGATGGCATTCATGACTTGTGCTTATATTACGTATGTTAGAGAGGTAGAATCTAGGATGGCTATTCTGAATTTACCTGGGTGGGTGTGTTAAATGAGTATTGAAGAGGGTGGTATGCTAGAGTGTGTCTTAATATTGTGGTATTTAAAGTGTACTTTGAGCTATTTCTTGTATTTATCAGTACACTGTTGTTGTTGTTTTTTATTCCAGTAAATTACTACTATTGTTTAAAAATACTTAATTTATTATTCACAATGTGCTTTAATGCTGTGCATCTCTCCATTATGTGTTATATTGTGTTTCCTCTGTACTAGTTTTGAAGGCGTGTCTAGGAAGCGGAGTCCCCCTAAGAAGCCGCCCCATCACATAGACCAGGGCCACGAGTACCCCATCATCACTCAGATCACCAGTGTGAGCACCACCTCTGACCCTGACAAGATGGAGATTGAAAGCCCTTTCAGTAAGTTTGGCAGCAGTCTGATACGTTGTGGTCATTATTTTGATATTACATCTATTTATTATTGTTGTTGTTGTTGTTGTTATGCATGCATCACTTTAACAATTGGTAATGGTCGTCATATTAGCGTAGCTGCTCAGAATTTTTTTTTTATATAAATTGAGAGGCTACTAGTAAGATAAACAATTTAATCTGTTTGTATGTACATAGTAAACTATAACTTTGTTACTCGTAGAAAGTGAAAGCTTATATTGAGAAGTTGATGAAACTATCAATGTGTTCTTTTTTATTTGAAAATATCTGAATTATCTTGCTCACCACTTTAGTTGAAGTACACTATTGGCTCTTATTGTTGCCCTCTTTTAGGACTTTAAAAAAATTGAATTGAGTCTTGTTTTTTTTTACAGCTTTTATTCAAGTTTGTTAATTTGATGAATAATGTAGTAAAGTTCAGTGGTCACACTATTTAAGCTTACTTAAACTTGCTGACAACTTGAAATCTTGGTTACGAGGTAGCATACGAAGTATGAATATAAATATTATTGTAGCCACTCCATGTTGATGTTAGTTTTTTGTCATTTTCATCCACAGCTGGCATGTGGCGTGATGTCGCGGACAAGAGTGGGGCAGCCTCTGAGGATGTTCCTATGGAGAATGCAGACTGGACTAAGGAACCTGATGCCCCTAAGCCCATGTCTGATGATCAGAATGCTGACAGTAACTGGGCTGATTTCTCCAAGTTCTCCTCTACATTTGGTGCCAACAGCATACAGCCCCCTGCAGAGGATAGAGATGAAAGGTACGATATGTGTCCCCGGCCCTAGAGGAGTAAGGATGAGATGTAGTTCATGCTGTGGAATCTGATGAGGCCCTAAGGATAGAATCCTTTGTCCAACTGGGAAAACTTCCATACTGAGGGGGAAAAAAACTTTCACACTAATAAATAATTCATTTTTAAATTGCTTTTTTAAATTAATTAATTTATTTTGTTTCTTTTTTATTATTATTTTTTAAATGTTTTTATCCATTTTATTTATTTATTTTTAATTTTTTAATTTTTTTTCCGTGCTTCTCTTGTAAGGTCTGAAGAGGGCTATGGAGTGTCATCTAGCCACATCACAGTCACGTATCGGGCAAACGCACATCCTGAGGACGATGAGGATGACTTCCTGGAACCTATTAAGAGACCTGACACCTCTAAATATGAGTAAGGGGAGGAGTAGAGGGGAAGTAATGTGTGTATGGGGGGGGGGGGGGGGGGGATGTGTGATAGGATAGGAAGGGAGGGAGATGTGTGATGGGAAGGGAGGGAGATGCATGATGAAGCATTATATTTGCATTGCCTTGTCTTGTAGCCCGCTAAGTCCAGGAAAGAAGAATGACAGCACTGGTGAGAGCAGTTCTGCTATGAATTATGATGACTCCTATAACTCAGATGAAGATGACGAAATCAATTCCAGCTCAGACTCAGATGAAGAAAGGTACGTAATAATTTTACCTCAACTCACAACTCCTGAAGAAAATTTGTTTCTGTATTTAACTTCATAACAGTTTCTGTATTTAAGTTTTGTAAGTTATGAAATTAGTTTTTGTCTTTTATTAGGGCTGGCTCATACAACTTGAACACGACACAGGGATCAGAAGGGGAGGAGCTGATCAACTCCCTCCATGACAGCAGAGAGCAGGTGTGCCATTTGTGAAAATATTGAATTGCATGAAGTTAAAAAAAAAAGCTAATAAGTATAACTCTTCCGGAACTATTTATAGTTTTGATGAAGGAATATTTTAAAATAGCAAGCTTATGCAGAATTAGTAGTTAATTAAGTGTACATTAGTAGTAAGTTATTCAGTGATATTTTTATAATGGTTTATGAATTTCTAATTTCAGGAAATAGCCACTCTCTCTCCTTCTCATTCTACTGCCAACAGTGCTGCTATTGCACAGGATGCATCTTCCTCCTCCAATAGCAGCCAGGGAGAATCTGTGTCATTGATTAGCAGACATGACACAGCAGACACCAACGACTCTGGCACCTCACCAGACACGCCCTCAGATGGGCCTGCAGACGACATGGAACTTCAGGACAACTACAAGTGAGTCCTAGTTTCCAATGCTTAGTTAACTCTCTCTAGCTGTGAGGTGCTGGCCTCTAATGCAGATTATGCAGTGGCAGGGTTTCGTACAGAGGTAGGTTGAGGTGCCCTGGAAATTTTGGAAGTTAATATAGTACAATAGCTAAGTTAAATTCTATGAGTGGTTAGATTATAAAAACCATAAAAATAGCAAATTTTCTCAGTTCTATCAGTCAATTAAAAGTTAACTTAAAATCATGCCTGATCGGTATGAAGTATATATTTTCATATAGGCATGTGTATCACAGTAATGTAGGTTTTAAAAATGGGTGTGGCTAAATACACCCCAGTGAAAAATCCTGTATGACACCTTGAGTGGTGTAAAAATAGTCCATTTTCCCTTTCATGCAAGTGTCACAGAAGGCATTTTTAGTGCTTACATATTTGGAGCATGTTGAATCACTAGCCACATACCGTGTGTGTGTGTGTGTGTGTGTGTGTGTGTGTAGGTTTCTGAGCAAAGGTCTGCTTAGTCACGGTGGTTCTGAGAGTTCTGGTGGTGGAGGCAACAGTTCTGAGGAGACAGCAGTAGAACAAAAAAGGTAAGGTGTGATGCATCATGATAATGAAATTCTAGAACTTCCAACTATATTCTTCCTCTAATAGTAGATAGCCCATACAAATAGTCTACTGTCATATAGGACATATACTAAAAGCATGTTAACCATTTCATATGAGTACTGTCAGCTCTCATGCAGAAGTACTATTTTAAATTCACCTAAAATTGGCACTCTTAGTCCTTACCTCTGAAGTCTCCTGACTTGAAATCGTTAGGTTACCTGCCGTAAACCTAAACCGATAAAACTTTGTAAATTTGACAGTTTGGTGTGATTTGAAATGGTGGAAATTTTGTGTTTTAGTATGGTATTATTATGAAAACTTTCCCTCTCCCCCCCCCTTTCCTAATTTCAGAGCGGAGGCACACGAAGCATGTTCTGTTTACACCAATGAGGTTTCTGGCACTACTTCTATAGAGACTTGACCTGCACAAAACTAGCTCCTCTATGGTTTATGTAGCGCTTGTACAATTGTCACAATAGAATTAAAATTGTCTCTAAATGTGCAGTTAAACTTATAAGTCTGATATGTATATTTTTTATTGCATAATTTTGTGTATTTATATTTACTTTTTTTAATTTGGAAATTCCATCATGATTAGCTGATCAGTGGGGAGAGGGGATAGATTTGCATCAGTTAGCCCAGCAGACATTTGCTGGTATAACATCTTGTAGTACTTCATGGATTTACTGTCAAAAATGAAATAGCCCAAGTTTTGTGTGTCAGCAGACCACCTGATCTGTAGCATCATTCTATAAATTCCACTCTGAGATGAATGAATGTTTGGTGGGATGATTTTTTTAATTTTTTTATTTTTATAGCTAATGTACTTGGAGTACAATGCTTAGCTTCAAGTGGAAATTTTAGAAACCAAGTGATAGTTTTTTTTGGCAATTTTATCCTTCTGTGTCAAATTTGGTAGAGGAATTTTTTTTTTTTTTGCTGTGTACTATTCCTGAAGATGTACCATGGATTAACAGTCTCGTTTTGTGGGTATGGAATACGAACCTTCAGAACTTAACATTAAAAGTGGTGTATTGAATAAATTATCCTGAACTTGAAGTCAATTATTATGCAAGCTGGCATGCACATAATTACATTCATGCCAACCAGTAGTTGCTGTTATTACTAATCTGGTGCATAATAAATAGATTAACACTTAACGGGCAAATTATAGTCACCTTTTGATTTGATAACATTAATATAAATGCAGCTCATATGGAACAACAAAAACTGAATTGTTATATAAAAAATTTTATACTGCACTACAAAATAAAATGGTGGAGGATAAAAATGACTGACTAGGTGGGAATATAAAATTGTCAAATACGTGTGAACATTGAAGACTTAAAAATAATAATAAAGAAGATGAGAATGAAAAGTCTCATTTAAATCTTTGAATAGCAACAGTTTGGTTTTCTTTAGATCGCTAGCTCATCAGCTGAGTGAGTGGACTTGGAAGCCTTTAGTTTACCTGCACACAATAACAAGACAGTTTCTAGCAAGGATGCATACAATATACCAATAAACACAGACATACACACACACACTAAACAGAGACTACACAGCCCTGAGTCAATTTTTACAATTGGCATGTTACGCACAAGAACTTTGATGAATGACTACTGATTTCCCCCCCACCCTGTTGAAGATTCAGCTATGATAGACCACCTCAGTGACTATATAATTCAGCTATGATAGACCACCTCAGTGACTATATAATTCAGCTATGATAGACCACCTCAGTGACTATATAATTCAGCTATGATAGACCACCTCAGTGACTATATAATTCAGCTATGATAGACCACCTCAGTGACTATATAATTCAGCTATGATAGACCACCGCAGTGACTATATAATTCAGCTATGATGGACCACCTCAGAGACTATATAATTCAGCTATGATAGACCACCTCAGAGACTATATAATTCACCTCACAAAATTTGGACTTGCAGATTTAACTTACCCTCTAAATAGTCTTGAAGCTCTTGCGTTCCACTCTGTACAGCTTTGTCCAACACATTACTGCCCTAGAGTTACATCAAATTTCATTTCATGTATTGAATATTACTAGCATGGAAAGCCTGGATGGCCTCTGACTAGTTGTGTCAATATTACTAGCATGGAAAACCCGGATGGCCTCTGACTAGTTGTGTCAATATTACTAGCATGGATGGCCTCTGACTAGTTGTGTCATATTACTAGCATGGAAAGCCTGGATGGCCTCTGACTAGTTGTGTCATATTACTAGCATGGAAAGCCTGGATGGCCTCTGACTAGTTGAGTCATAGCCAACAATTAATATTCCAATGCAGACAAGAATTTATTTAAGTAGTAAAATGTCTCAGCTTTGTTAAACCCAGTCAGTCAAGTCTACCTTATGTACTGATCGTGTGACTAGTCAAACAATTGGAAACTCCCAATTACATTGCTGAAGTGACAACTAAAAAATGGCCGCCTGTCAGTACCTGGTAGTCGAGTCTAGTGAGAGACGCTCCATGCTCCACCAGGACCTTGCACACGTTGATGTAGCCATACCACGCTGCCTTGTGCAAAGCTGTCTGTAACCTTTAGCAAAAGATACACACAAGTAAATGTGCATCCAACAGCAAACAACAAACAACTAAAAGTCCACTTGACCATCTCTTACTTTTCTTCATCCACTATATCCAATGCTTCCTTTGGAACTATAGCAAAAAAAAATAAAATAAAAAAATAAAAATGTATCTTATTATTTATTTGTTTTATTTGACTATAATAAATAAAATAGTAATAATTAGTTTTTATAGTTTGTAACAATGACAATTTGATGTAGTTTTCCAGAGATTTGTGACTTTTTAAATTAACTTTTAAAAATTTTTTAATAACAAATAAAAATTAAAAAAATTCAGAATTATACTAGAGGGAATAGCACTTAGTGCTTACTGTTTTTCACAATGTATTGCACCACGTCTATCTTGTCGAGTCTGGCTGCATAATGGAGAGGAGTCATGCCTACTGCGTCAGGCAGCGTCAGTTTACCTCCTTTACCATGATTCTCACGCACCTACAATGCAGGAAACAAGATCTCAAGCATGTAGAGCCAACATGGAAAAGTAGTAGCGAGTGACAAACTGAAGGTTGTGGATTGTGTAATTCTTCATATGAATTATCACACCTCCTCACTCCTCCATACCCTCACTATCCTCACCTCACTACCGTCACCTCAGTGTAGGAACTGCTGGATATAGTACCAGCCTGAACTTGCTCACACATATGTACTTGTACACATCAGATTGTGGTTTCAATATGCATGTGTTAAGTGTGTTGGGCCAATGGATCATTAAGTTTTCTAAACAATTATCTAATCTCATCGATTGACTGATTAATTATGATATAAGCTGGAAAAAACCACCAACAACTTTCTCTACAGTACTTATCACCTCACGCTTACACTTTATATACTTAAAATGTAGTTAGTCACATGCAAGCAATCTGATTGGTCCATTCCGAGAATCTATTCAAGTACAATGATGTTTTGCGGCATTTAGAAATCAAGTTTATTGGACTGTTGTCACTACGCAATTTTTCCTCCAGTCGTACAGCAGGGCTCTCCTAGGAGACCAAATCTCAACTGTTACAGACATTGTATTAGCTGCTGCTACATTCTAATGATGTTAGATTCAGATATCGTGAATCGACATTTTCCTAATTGCAGCAGTTTCACAATATATGAATCGGGATATATATATATATATATTATATATATGAGATCCAGAATATAGTTATTGTGTTAGTACCTTTTCAAGGTTCCCGCGTTTGACAGCATCCACAAGACCTTTCTGTAGTGCACTAGCAGACACTTCATCTGACCCACCAGAACTAATACAACAATTTCAAAACTTTAATCTTCATTTAAATGATAACTATGATAAGATGATCATGGTGATAAAATGTGGTATATCAAGACAGTAGATCACTCACTCTGATCCTGTGTCAGCTAACTTCATGAAGGCAGCCAACCTGCCAGAGAGAGAGAGAGAACATGCAATGATGAATTGTTGCACAATAGTCGAGTAATTGATTGAACACACTTACGGAGAGACATTGTCATCATCTGAGAGGGCAGGTGTGTCTGAGTGGGAGGAGTCAGCACCTCCAGTGGTGAGAACATTACCAGTCACTTTCAACTCATTTTTGGTACTATAAAAATTACAAAATTGTAGTCAACTCAAGTGATCAAAACTAATCCACAAACAAATCGAGAGAGAGAGAGGAAAATTGGATTTGCCTTGTGATGTTTTTGTCAGATTTAACGAGGAACATTAAATGGCATTAGTGCTAGCTATGGTAATGGCATTAATGCTAGCTATTAGTGCTAGCTATGGTTACAAATAAAAACAACAGCCTATTATAAATATTATAATTGTTGCCCAATTGTCAACCCAAGTAAGTGTTATGACCCTTTACCAAATACCCACACACAGTGCTATTGAACATTACATGTAGCAGAAAATAAACAAGTCATTCTCTAAACATGCCAACACAGCCACTGGAAATGCTATTGACTCACCTTGGAGCTGGAGGAGACAGTCTGGTAGCTATTTCTGTGGAGAAGAGAGAAAAATAATACTTTATATAACCACACCCACCAGGTGTTCAGTTGTCATTCCATTACCTAAACAATATTGGTATCAACATATACACAACATCACACATACCGTAAGAAGCATTCCTGCCGAAACTCTTTCGTCTGGACGATGCATTAGCACCAGAACCGAATGCAGGTGAGTCCAAATCACTACCAGCTTCAGCTTCCTCTGGCATGCTGGATATGAGCAATGGTGGTTGTATGGGCGTGGCCACAGTCGTTGGTGGCAGCTCCACGATGAGGAGACCGTCTGATAACATGTCTCCTATAAACAAGTTGTTCTCCTGGTCTGGGGTCACTTGGAACATGCGGTCCACACGCCCACTATTAGCCACTGCAAACGCAAACAATAAGAGGGAGGGAGGGAGGGACATCCAGATCATTGATGTGTGTAGCAATGTTATATACAATAGCTTCAAACACACACACACACAGATACTAATGCAAACACACACACATACAGATGTACTATACTGGAGTAAGTGTACAGTAAGCACCAAAAAAAAAAAAGTACTGGATTCCATTCTGTAAAACGGCCATCGCACGATAAAAAACAACAAACAAAACAACAACAACAAAAAACAACAAAAACAAAATAGTATGCCATTTGGTAAAATACGGCTGTTCTGTTTGACCGTGTTACTGCTTTGGGCCCTCATGGGCTTATATCTTTTACTGCCGGAGGTCCAATGGTAGCTAGCAGAAGGCCTACGAAGTGCGGACCTTAACCCTTTGCGGACGAACGCGGGCGAGCAATTATGTAATTAAATACGCGCACGCCGTAAAACCAATTAGTTGCCTGAGACGACGGCGTTTTACAAGTTGGAGTTCGACACGTGGAAAAAGAAAACGGGCAAGTGTTTCTTTTGTGTTAGGCCTCAAATAATCGGCCTCTAGCGTTGTAGCTATGGTAATTCGTTAGTTTATAGTTTATAGAGTTGTTTTGAATACAAACTTAGTTGGAATTATCGAGGAGGCCATAGTTTGTTAGCTTTTTTTTTTTAGCTTATATTTATGAAAGGAGAAATCATACCCAAGTGTAAGTTCTAGTTTTAGTTTGCTTATTTCTAGCTACTTTAGGCCTTTACTTCTTAGTAGATGTTCTATTTGAAAATAGCTAGACACAAAGAGTAGAAAAAAATTTTTTTTATTTAGTTGGTGCACTTGATATAAGTTATACTTATTTTATAAGACTTATTTTGTAGAATAGAGATTGCAAAATGTATACTATGTAAGCTACTGAAAGTTTTAGCGCGCTACGCGCTCTGTAACTGTAATAACAGAACAGGAATGAGCTTGTCACAAATTCGTGACAGCCGTATTCTCTTGACGCACCCGGTGTGTCACAGATTCGTGACCATCGTACGCGCGCGTTAAGTTACGGCGGTCACGAATTCGTGACGATCGTACGCAAAGGGTTAAAGCGGTGAGCCCGCCGGAACTTCAATTGGCTAACTTTATTGAAGCAAGTTATATTTCTGTACAATTAGTTTTGCACTATTCCCATAGCATTTAACGGTTGATAAGAGGCCTTAGCTTGCTGATATAGCTGTGGAAGAGTTTCTAGCTAGAAAATATCAGTGAATCGATGGAAAGCTTAACTGTTTAGTAAACACTGTTGGCCGTTTTTAGTCAAAACAGTACAGAACACAACGGCAATAACTGCAGTAAAAAAAACAACTACTGTTTTATGGCCATACTGTGGCACAGAATCCAGAACTTTTATTGCCTACTGTACATCAGACACACGATGCAACTGCTCAATGAAATATTTTCACTATCCTCATTAGAGAGTGACTTACTGTCCAAGTACCTCCACTCCTTGCTAAGTCTGGGCTCTCCATCTTCATCATTCTCTCTGTTCATCTGCTCTACCTGTCTCCTTACTGCATACAGAGTGTCCTCTGATGTAGTTATCACCAGTCCCACAGCCTTGGCTACACACGCACACACACACACACACCCAATGATGTCACCTGCATTGACATGCATTACCAATGTACACTACTAGAATATTACATAATTTTACAAATTGCGCTTACTGCTTACTAGAAAAGGGGAAACATCGTCCCTTTACCTGCTTTTCTCAAATCATGAGGTTCAGAGTGTAAAGCATCATATTGCTCCATGGTAACCTTGGAAACAGACAACTTGATACTATCTCGAATACTAACAACATAAAAGTAAAAGAATGTGACACAGATTCATTAACACTAACTTCTCCTCGCTCACCCCTGAAGTGGGGCTTCAGGTCTTGCTCTGGGAACTTTGCGGACTAAAGCAGCTTTGTTCTTCAGACCCACTTCTATAATAGAAGGCTTCAGTTTGCACGCCTCTGAATCAGAAACATCAATCAACACATTCATCACACTCACAACCTATAGAACAACTAGTTACTATAACACATTCATCACACTCACAACCTATAGAACAACTAGTTACTATAACACATTCATCACACTCACAACCTACAGAACAACTAGATACTATAACACATTCATCACACTCACAACCTATAGAACAACTAGTTACTATAACACATTCATCACACTCACAACCTATAGAACAACTAGTTACTATAACACATTCATCACACTCACAACCTACAGAACAACTAGATACTATAACACATTCATCACACTCACAACCTACAGAACAACTAGTTACTATAACACATTCATCACACTCACAACCTACAGAACAACTAGATACTATAACACATTCATCACACTCACAACCTACAGAACAACTAGATACTATAACACATTCATCACACTCACAACCTACAGAACAACTAGATACTATAACACATTCATCACACTCACAACCTACAGAACAACTAGTTACTATAACACATTCATCACACTCACAACCTACAGAACAACTAGTTACTATAACACATTCATCACACTCACAACCTATAGAACAACTAGTTACTATAACACATTCATCACACTCACAACTATAGAAAACTAGTTACTATAACACATTCATCAACATCAAACCTATAGAACAACTAGATACTATAACACATTCATCACACTCACAACCTATAGAACAACTAGTTACTATAACACATTCCTCACAACTCACACCTATAGAACAACTAGATACTATAACAAATTCAATCACACTCACAACCATAGAACAACTAGGTACTATAACCACATTATCACACTCCCACCTATAGAACAACTAGTTACTATAACACATTCATCACACTCACAACCGATAGAACAACTAGTGACTATAACACATCTCACCCCCATCACAACCTATAGAACAAATAGTTACTATAACACGTCAGCACACTCACCACTATAGAAAACCTAGATACTATAAACACATCATCACATCACAACCGATAGAACAAAAATAGGTACTATAACCATTCTCACACTCACAACCTATAGAACAACTATTACTATAACACACATTCATCACACTCACCAACCTATAGAACAACTAGTTACTATAAACACATTCATCACACTTCACAACCTACAGAACAACTAGTTACTATAACACATTCACCACACTCACAACCTATAGAACAACTAGTTACTATAACACATTCATCACACTCACAACCTACAGAACAACTAGTTACTATAACACATTCATCACACTCACAACCTATAGAACAACTAGTTACTATAACACATTCATCACACTCACAACCTATAGAACAACTAGTTACTATAACACATTCATCACACTCACAACCTATAGAACAACTAGTTACTATAACACATTCATCCCACTCACAACCTATAGAACAACTAGTTACTATAACACATTCATCACACTCACAACCTATAGAACAACTAGTTACTATAACACATTCATCACACTCACAACCTACAGAACAACTAGTTACTATAACACATTCATCACACTCACAACCTACAGAACAACTAGTTACTATAACACATTCATCACACTCACAACCTATAGAACAACTAGATACTATAACACATTCATCACACTCACAACCTATAGAACAACTAGTTACTATAACACATTCATCACACTCACAACCTATAGAACAACTAGTTACTATAACACATTCATCACACTCACAACCTATAGAACAACTAGTTACTATAACACATTCATCACACTCACAACCTATAGAACAACTAGATACTATAACACATTCATCACACTCACAACCTATAGAACAACTAGTTACTATAACACATTCATCACACTCACAACCTACAGACCACTCACACCTAACAGAAATAACAACTAGTACTATAACACATTCACACACATTCACAACACTATAGGGAACAACTAGTTACGATAAACACATTCATCACACTCACAACCTAGAGAACACAGATACTAAACACATCATCACACTCACACCTATAGACAAAATAGTTACATAACAAGATTCATCACACTCACAACCTATAGAACAAAGAGTACTATAACCATTCATCGACTCTCACACCCTACAGAACACCTAGTACATAACACATCATCACAATCTCACAACTCATGAACAATCAGTACTATAACACATTACACACTCGACAACATATGAGAACAACTAGTTATGATAACACATTCATCACGCTAATCACAACCTTATAGAAACAACCTAGTTACTATAACACATTCATCACACTCACAACCTATAGAAAAATAGTTTCTATAACAAAGTGCATCACACTCACAAATATAGAACAACTAGTACTGAGAACACAATTTAGCACAATCACAAACCTACAGACACAACAGGACTCTATACACACATTCATCACACTCCAACCTGACGAACACTAGTTACGTTGAACACATTCCTCACACTCACAACCTATAGAACAACTAGATACTATAACACATTCATCACACTCACAACCTATAGAACAACTAGTTACTATAACACATTCATCACACTCACAACCTACAGAACAACTAGTTACTATAACACATTCACCACACTCACAACCTATAGAACAACTAGTTACTATAACACATTCATCACACTCACAACCTACAGAACAACTAGTTACTATAACACATTCATCACACTCACAACCTATAGAACAACTAGTTACTATAACACATTCATCACACTCACAACCTATAGAACAACTAGTTACTATAACACATTCATCACACTCACAACCTACAGAACAACTAGATACTATAACACATTCATCACACTCACAACCTATAGAACAACTAGTTACTATAACACATTCATCACACTCACAACCTATAGAACAACTAGTTACTATAACACATTCATCACACTCACAACCTACAGAACAACTAGTTACTATAACACATTCATCACACTCACAACCTACAGAACAACTAGTTACTATAACACATTCATCACACTCACAACCTACAGAACAACTAGATACTATAACACATTCATCACACTCACAACCTACAGAACAACTAGTTACTATAACACATTCATCACACTCACAACCTATAGAACAACTAGTTACTATAACACATTCATCACACTCACAACCTATAGAACAACTAGTTACTATAACACATTCATCACACTCACAACCTACAGAACAACTAGATACTATAACACATTCATCACACTCACAACCTATAGAACAACTAGTTACTATAACACATTCATCACACTCACAACCTATAGAACAACTAGTTACTATAACACATTCATCACACTCACAACCTACAGAACAACTAGATACTATAACACATTCATCACACTCACAACCTACAGAACAACTAGTTACTATAACACATTCATCACACTCACAACCTATAGAACAAACCTAGATACTATAAACAGTCATCACACTCACAACCTATGAACACTAGATACTATAACACATTCATCCACAGACACAACTATAGAAACAAATAGTGCTACTATAACACATCATCACACTACGACTATAGAACAACTAGTTACTATACAGCATTCAATCACCACTCACAAACAATAGAACAAATAGTTACTATAACACATTCATCACACTCCCCACAACCTAAGAACAACCTAGATCTATAACACATTCATCACACTCACAACTATAGAACAACTAGTTATATAACACATTCAGCACACCACAAACCTAGTAGAAAAACTAGGGACTATAACACATCATCACACTCAAACCTCTCGGAACAATAGTGACTAGAACAACATTCTCAGCAAACTCACAACCTACAGAAAACTAGTACTATAAAACACATTCAGCCACACTCACACTATAGAAAAACTAGTTACTATAATCACATTCATCACACTCACAACCTACAGAACAACTAGGTACTATAACACATTCTCCACTCACAACTATAGGAACAACTAGTTTACTATAACCCATTCTCACACGCACACCTATAGAACCACCTAGATACTATAACACATTCATCACACTCACAACCTACAGAAACAACTAGTTACTTATAAAACATCATCACACTCACAACCTATAGAACAACTAGTTACTATAACACATTCATCACACTCACAACCTATAGAACAACTAGTTACTATAACACATTCATCACACTCACAACCTACAGAACAACTAGTTACTATAACACATTCATCACACTCACAACCTACAGAACAACTAGTTACTATAACACATTCATCACACTCACAACCTATAGAACAACTAGATACTATAACACATTCATCACACTCACAACCTATAGAACAACTAGTTACTATAACACATTCATCACACTCACAACCTATAGAACAACTAGTTACTATAACACATTCATCACACTCACAACCTATAGAACAACTAGTTACTATAACACATTCATCACACTCACAACCTATAGAACAACTAGATACTATAACACATTCATCACACTCACAACCTATAGAACAACTAGTTACTATAACACATTCATCACACTCACAACCTACAGAACAACTAGTTACTATAACACATTCACCACACTCACAACCTATAGAACAACTAGTTACTATAACACATTCATCACACTCACAACCTACAGAACAACTAGTTACTATAACACATTCATCACACTCACAACCTATAGAACAACTAGTTACTATAACACATTCATCACACTCACAACCTATAGAACAACTAGTTACTATAACACATTCATCACACTCACAACCTATAGAACAACTAGTTACTATAACACATTCATCCCACTCACAACCTATAGAACAACTAGTTACTATAACACTAATAATAAATATACATTTTTAGTCATGAGTTTGTTGGCTTAGTAATAGGCACGAGTGTATATATGGCCAATCAGACGAGGTATCAAAGGAGTAATAGAGCACACTGATTAATGCTATAACCTAGGGGTTGTCATAACCCGTGCTGTGGGGCAACTGTTATTGGACATGGTTCAGTACACAATGAAAGTTACATATCTATCCTGAGTGTTTAGGATCACGAATAATTCTAACTTAGCTCACCTCCATCTATCTGCACTGGGAAGGATCTGTCCATGATGAGTTTGATGTGCTGACATTGTGCAATGCGCTCCCCACGAGCAAGCCCCACTTTCAACTTGGGCTGGACAACACAACAATAATAATAAATATAAAAATAATATTTTTTAGAATTTTTTTTTGTGTGTGTACTTGTTAGCAAAACACAACACTTTTACACACACACACACACACACACGTGTGCACTGGATATATCACCACAAGACGTATATTGTATTCTCTCCATGACTTGACCATTGGACAGGGTAAGCAATCAAATTTCCTAGAACCAAAGGATTCTAGCCGCCTTTCCAAAGTACACTCAGTTGAAAATGGTCTATTGTACCAGGTCTAGTAGATAAAACATCATATTGTAGACTTGACAGTTGGACAATCGATTTTCAAGCAAGAACAAACCGGTTAAGTAAGGCATATAGCTATGACAAACAGCGCATTAACCAAGATTACTTACCACCGCTACTAATAGAATAGGAAATGAACTCCGCTAAGTGTGTAAGACCTAACTGCAAACATCTCTCTTCTGTCTCCATACCACTTGGCCGGTTTTTTAAAAATTTATTTATTTATTTATTTTTTATTTTTGGCACTGTGAGAAGTCCAGAGCGGGGGAACTGTTTCCAATAAACATTCCCTGTCTGATTTACTAATAGCGGAAGTCTCAGATGACAACCAAGAGGCCAGCCTTACAACCTGACTTGCTGGAGTATTTCCCTCTTCAACACATGCACATACATGCAGCTGTGATGACTCCCCACACCCCTCTCCCACCAAGGATCCATAGATACCCGATACGTGTTCACCCCACCCACAAACCCACCAGTGTGGATGCCCAGAAGCCAACAATCTCTATCTTGCCATCGCTCATGAGCTGGGGCTTGAAGACAGGATCTCTAGAGGAGGGAGTGCCCCAGGCATCTGCTCCGGCTCCATACGAAGAAATGTTTAGGAAGCAAATAGACTCCAGGCGAAGAGCTCTAATCCGGTCAGTCAGGTCCTCGCCGTCACCCTGCACGTGCAAAGAAATGAATATATCATCATACCAGGGCTGGGCTGTTTATAGAAAACCAATTACAAGGGGCAAAAACAACTCTCCTAGATGTTAGGAGGTAATAAAAATAAAGTACTGAGTCTATTGTGTATAAGAACCTCATGCAGTGCTTACAATAACTACGACGTCTTTATGCTGCAAAGTCAAAATGTAGTTCTAAAAGATTTCTAGGCAGGTGAATGCCCCCCCTCACCCCTCCTTAAGTACAGCCCTGATCATGAGGATTTTGATATTCCTTACCCACATACACTGAACTGGAAAATATAAATAACAATGTCTTTTTGGCTAGATAAATGTCTAGGAAACTCTTGATCATTTATCAACCTTGAAACATTACATTTAATATCAAAATCGTGTGTGGATTAAAACACAATTAACAGCTTAGTTCTACTGGCTATTGAAAAATAAAATCTTTAGGCAGAGCATCACAAGGCTTCCCTCACACACCCGAGTTAATATTGTCCTTTGTTGACCTGTGTGGTGTTTCATCCCTTACTCACTCACATTACTACTCCCACTGACCTATGCTGTAACTTGAATAACATTCCTCAGTCTAATGACGACACCTTACCCACTTACATAGAGTTGGATGTGGTCCGTTAGTGTTTGAAATCGCCTCAGAAATATATCCTTTCCTCCTAACTGTACACACACACACACACACACACTTGACCACAGTTCAATATATACCAAAGGTATTAGTTACCATTCCATATTGTAATTTGTTCTTGTATCTCTTGTTAAACCTCTCTGGATTGGCCTCTACAGCAGAACAATACAAAGAAGTGCAACATTGAATGCATGAACACTATATACAAAATATATGGATCCATCCATACAGGCATCACTACCACCATCCACCACACCCACCCACCACACACATACCTCTCTCCACACACCCACCCACCACACACACACACACACCTCTCTCCAGATGGAACTCCAGAGATATCTGAGCGTCACAGCCAATACTGAAATAGTTGTTGATAACATGAAGAGGTGTGTCATCTGCTGCTCCATCACTGTCACCTGTGGCCTGATAGGGTGAATGTTACAACTCACACCTACGTCACCTCAATCCCGCCCCGCCCCCTTCTCCTCTTACCATAGGATTCTCCCACACATTGAGCATCCATCTGTCCATCTCCTCCACAGGACCTTCCTCCACATGCAGCAAGATCTTGTCTATGGGTTCATCAGCATAGCCCTGCAAATACAGCCACACCGTACCCGTTATGTTTGTAAGTGTACCCCTGCAAATACAGCCACACCGTACCCACAACTAAGTATGTGTTTGTGTTAGCATAGCCCTGCAAACATAGCCACACCGTACCCACAACTAAGTATGCGTTTGTGTTAGCATAGCCGTGCAAATACAGTCATACTGTACAGCTAAATGTATACTACGTGAAAAGTTGCATAGTAAACCATTGTTGACGATATAATTATTGAAAGCTACAGTATTCTTCTTGCCCAAGCTTCGATTATCTCGTGTCCCATACCACTTACAGCCTTCATTGTTAAGTTAGGTTTATAGTAGAAGTAGTAATAAAAATAGTAGTAGTAATAATAATAATAATAGTAGTAGTAATTGTAACAATAGTAGTAATAGTAGTAGTAGTAATAGTAGTATAGTAGTAGTGGTGGTATAACGGAAAGATGGGAAAAAAGGATTAAAAAAGAAAGGGGAAAAAAAGAAAAAAAAAGAAAAAAAAGAAAGAGTGCATTCAGAGGACATAGCAGTTAGTTTACTTAGTGGAGTACAGAGAGAGCCTAGCCAAGTAAGGGTTGTGTCTGTGGCCTTTCATCATTGGGACACACTAATAATAAAAATGTGCACTAATAAACAGAAACTTGGCAGTAAACAAAGACAGTACGTCCAAACACGCACGCACACACATCACACACGTGGGCATGCAAACCAGAACCATGTTATCATATTAGCTGCTTCAAATTAGTAGCCTATGTGTGCTTGTGCATGGATGAATGCAGTAACAAGAAGGGACATCCAAAGAGTATCTGCATCAAACACACACATGGTTGAAGGATGAGGACGGGAGAGGAACAAATTAGTCTGTGTGGCGAACAGCGCAGACTAATTACTGTCATTAGCGACTATAAGGGAAGGCTTCTAGGACTAGTATAGCTACATATAGAACACTAGTGGAATGAGGTGGAGGACTGTGTGTGTGTGTGTGTGTGTGTGTGTGTGTGTGTGTGTGTGTGTGTGTGTGCTGGTTGCAGAGTTTGTAATACTTGCTTTTGGGACTATCTTTCTTTGTTATAAGGGAACTTTTCCATTGTGTCACACTCATGTTGAACACACCCACATGCCACACCCCCATAGTGGGTATTAATAGTATAGCACAGTTGAGGTAGCACTTACTGATCCCCAGTTGAAGACGCGGGCCAAGTCATTGCCTGTCCCCAGAGGGAGGATGGCCAGAGGCGGTCTGATGTCCAGCTTGTCTAGAATGGAGAAGATCCATCCTGCAGTGCCATCTCCACCACACGCCAACACACGACAGTTGCTCAGACTCTGGAACATCTTCAAACTAAAACACACACAAACAACCAGCTCGGCATCAGATGGTACGTCAGCAAGTATGAATGTATGAACGAATGTATGAATGAATGTATGAATAAATGTATGTATGAATGAAAGTATATGAATGAATGTATGTGTGAATGAAGGAGTGTATTAATGTATAACGAATGTATGGATGAAGGAATGCATGAATGATTGTATGTATGAATGATTGTATGTATGGATGATTGTATGTATGAATGATTGTATGTATGAATGTCTGTATGTATACATGCACCTGTAAAACATATTTTCAAACTTCTGTGATCACCAACTATCACAAACGTTTTACAATACCTAGTGCTCATTACATTACACTAGCTTATCCTAGACCACTACACACACCATATTGATTAGCTCACCCGAACTCAGGTCCTCCCTGACTGAGGTCAAACACCTGGCGAGGGTTCAGCAGCCACTGGAAGGTCTGCATGAGTTTTGCGCCCTGATTGCCCCCACTCTTAGGGTTGATGAAGACCAGGAGGGGCTTGTGCTGCCGCTGGGCAATGGGCTTCACCTGAGGAAGAAGGTAAGGGGATGGTTGATGTTAAAACAGCTAAATATGGTGAATGCAAAAACTAAACAATAACATTATGCCAGTGAACCCTGAACTGTAGCATAAGTGCTTGTATGAACACAGAATAACAAGCCAACCACTGCAGCTCTATCACCATGCCATGCATGCACCTAACTATGGCTAGCCAATACCACAGTCACAACAATGCTTGCAAAGCTAAACCTCTCTCTCACTGTCCGCCTTCTTCATATGACCCAACACTTGGACTGGCTCATGGAAACACTGCAAGGCTCATGGAAACACTGCAAGTGCTAATACAGAAACCAGTAGCTTTAGTCACACTTGTGCCCATCCTTCAATCCAAAACAGGATGCTCACTGAGCATGCCCAGACCCAATATGCTATGATAAATACTATAATTGGTTGTGCTTCTGATGCAATATTGATATTGCACACACACTTCACAAATATTCCATTAATAAAACATCTTAGTTAATTGTCTAGTCAGCAAACTCCCATCCAATTAGCACTGCAACCTACACGAGGACAATCAGACTTCAGCTGTGACCACACCCACAAACCAGTGTTGAATGTGTTGAATACTCACTGTAAAATATCTGGATGCCTTCTCTTCAGTTTTCTTCCTTCTGCTTCTCCTTGTTTTTCTCCTTGCAGATCCTTTGGGTGATATATGAGCCTCAGAAGAGCTACTGTAGGATGCTCCTGATGACAACTGAGTACGTAACACAATAAATAAAGAACATGAAACATCTTAACACCTTGCACCTAATCAAGTGACTTGTGATGTGTGTCACCCTTTACCTGATCTACAGGCGGTATCTTGACTATCCAGGAGGGAGGGATGATAAGGTTCCTGAGAGGGCCAAGATGGCACAGGTCTTTCTTCATGCCCTCACTGAAGCAGGCTGAATGGTAGCTATCTCCACACCATGAGCAGCTTATGCCAACTGTATCCTATGCACGCACACACATATCTTGTCAATGCATTTAACTTTCAATAGCACAGCGCATTAGATTTAGATGGGACATCCCATCCCATGGGATTATTCTATGGTCCCATGACACAACTGATGGCATTGCCTCTCATAAAAGGCATTAATTCATTGAAAGCTCTAGCTTAAGGACAACCATTAAGCATAAAACATTATTTTAAAATGTTGACAGACCAACCAGTAAGGAAAAAGATAACCCTCACACGCCACACAATCACGCCCACCCCCTCCCTCCCCTAACTTACTCTGCCATTGAACTTCTTCCAGCTACCAAAGCCTCTGTCACACTTCTTGCACTTGCCACTCAACCTTCTCCGATGTAAAAAATGGTGGAAAGTGACATTCTAATGCAGTAAAGATACACCATCATAAAGCACAAGTGGACATGACATTAAATCAGAGAAGAGAAAAGTATGAAGGAAGATGATAGCATAAACCCAATACGGTACACACTCAATCAAACATTGTTCTCGTAGTGAAAGGCAGGCAGACACCTGTGGACAGGCAGACACCTGTGGACAGGCTGTGGTTTTTGTTTTTTCTCCTCTGTGATTAACTTTTAAGTATGTCATTACATATCATTAGAAAGAGCTCGAAATGCTCTATTTAATGGTATTTTTTAAAGGCTATATCTATTACATTTATCAAGCTACATCAAAACCACTTTGAAAATTTGCTTCAACAAAACCATAAATCTGTATCCTGCAGTTTTTCTATCCAATTAGATGTGAGTATAAATGTTGATGGGATAATGGTCCTACACAGCATGTTGAAGTTGAACGATTGAGTGGTAATTATCTCTACATTTTCCGTCTTATTTTTACGGTTCCACTGCTGATTGTACCTGTTTACTCGATCAGATGCTGCTGCTGCTATTATTTTCATTTAGCAGTGGATACAGGCCACTAGTCAAGACCAGATGTATTCAAAAGCAATGTTTATTAGAAGTTGATTGCCGCGTAGAATGTTCAATAGGAAAAGGTTGTTCAATTATTGGGGTAAGTGAGAAAATTGCACAAGAGTTTTGAGTAAGAAAATGTTTAATATGCTTTGCTCTATGAAGTTTGCTACGCTTTCCTGTCACTACCATTACTCTCTCTCTCTCACACACACACAACTTACTTCCTTGACTTTCTGTTTGATCTCCCTGAAGGTTTCTCTGCAGCAATACCCCTCATAGTACAGCTGCTTAATACAGGTGTCATGAACTAGCACTCTACATGCTGCACACACACACACAAACAAACATCATCTGTGTTGTTGCTTACATTATGTTGGTTGGTTGTTGTTGTTGTTGTTGTTTGCAGCTGAGCATGTAGTGTGTGGTGATTATGCCCATACTCAAGTGGAACTACAATTCTATAATTTGTAAGACAACCGGAAACAACAGTCGGTAATTATCCAGCTATCCATCAGTAGTACATATGTTCAGTGTACTTCACTGTCAGAAGGTGTGATGGCCACACTTAGGTACTTCTAGTGTTGCCTAACTTCACTGTCAGAAGGTGTGATGGCCACACTTAGGTACTTCTAGTGTTGCCTAACTTCACTGTCAGAAGGTGTGATGGCCACACTTAGGTACTCCTAGTGTTGCCTAACTTCACTGTCAGAAGGTGTGATGCCACACTTAGGTACTCCTAGTGTTGCCTAACTTCACTGTCAGAAGGTGTGATAGCCACACTTAGGTACTCCTAGTGTTGCCTAACTTCACTGTCTGACCACACTTAGGTACTCCTAGTGTTGCCTAACTTCACTGTCTTAGGTACTCCTAGTGTTGCCTAACTTCACTGTCAGAAGGTGTGAGCCACACTTAGGTACTTAGGTACTCAGTGTTGCTGCCTACTTCACTGTCAGAAGGTGTGATAGCCACACTTAGGTACTCCTAGTGTTGCCTAACTTCACTGTCAGAAGGTGTGATGGCCACACTTAGGTACTCCTAGTGTTGCCTAACTTCACTGTCAGAAGGTGTGATGCTTCACTGTCACACTTAGGTACTCCTAGTGTTGCCTAACTTCACTGTCACTCTAGTGTTGTGTCAGAATGGCCACACTTTACTCCTGTGTTGCCTAACTCACTGTCAGAGATGCCACACTTGCCTAACTTCACTGTCAGAAGGTGTGATAGCCACACTTAGGTACTCCTAGTGTTGCCTAACTTCACTGTCAGAAGGTGTGATGGCCACACTTAGGTACTCCTAGTGTTGCCTAACTTCACTGTCAGAAGGTGTGATAGCCACACTTAGGTACTCCTAGTGTTGCCTAACTTCACTGTCAGAAGGTGTGATGGCCACACTTAGGTACTCCTAGTGTTGCCTAACTTCACTGTCAGAAGGTGTGATGGCCACACTTAGGTACTCCTAGTGTTGCCTAACTTCACTGTCAGAAGGTGTGATAGCCACACTTAGGTACTCCTAGTGTTGCCTAACTTCACTGTCAGAAGGTGTGATAGCCACACTTAGGTACTCCTAGTGTTGCCTAACTTCACTGTCAGAAGGTGTGATAGCCACACTTAGGTACTCCTAGTGTTGCCTAACTTCACTGTCAGAAGGTGTGATAGCCACACTTAGGTACTCCTAGTGTTGCCTAACTTCACTGTCAGAAGGTGTGATAGCCACACTTAGGTACTCCTAGTGTTGCCTAACTTCACTGTCAGAAGGTGTGATGGCCACACTTAGGTACTCCTAGTGTTGCCTAACTTCACTGTCAGAAGGTGCCATGCAATACATTTGTCCAAAATATTTCAGAATACTGTAGTAAGGAAGAAGAAAAACAAATAAAAACAACAACAACAACAAACAACCCAACATACTCGTATACACACTTCTAGTAGCTGACTTCCTAGAATTAGAACCCAATACTTGGGCTTCTATCAGGTAAGTTCTCATAGTCAATTTCCCCACTGTCAGAAGGTGTGATAGCCACACTTAGGTACTCCTAGTGTTGCCTAACTTCACTGTCAGAAGGTGTGATAGCCACACTTAGGTACTCCTAGTGTAGCCTAACTTCACTGTCAGAAGGTGTGATAGCCACACTTAGGTACTCCTAGTGTTGCCTAACTTCACTGTCAGAAGGTGTGATAGCCACACTTAGGTACTCCTAGTGTTGCCTAACTTCAAAAAGGGATGCAGTAATTTGTCCAAAATAGAATAACAAGAAACAAAACAAAACAACAACAAAACAACATACTCGTATACACACTTCTAGTAGCTGACTTCCTAGAATTAGAACCCAATACTTGGGCTTCTATCAGGTAAGTTCTCATAGTCAATTTCCCCACTTCCACAAACACATTCCACAAAGAAACAAACAGTCACAACTACGCTCACTCACTCACTCTCTTACTCACCTGAACAACGAACTTTCTGTCTCCTGGGATGGAACAGCTTCAATTGCTACATATCACACATAAAGTACATGAGCTTCTTAAAAGGGAAGAAAGACAAAAAAAAAAAAACCCTCTGGAGAAAGGACACTCTGTGTCACGATCAACGTCCTCTGTCCAGAAATTGTCCTCTATCATTGATTACCCCTGCATTACGTGCCAATCATGTGATCATTGTATCCTAGTTATTATTATTATGTGCTTCAGCACAAATAGCGAGCGAACTTGTCTGACTGAAATTTTAATTTAATTTTTTTGTTATTAAATATTTTGTTTAGTTTATTGCTATTATTTAGCAACACACAACACTCTTATACATACTTGTCCACTGGATATGCCAGCACAAGACCTGCGTTGTGTTCCCTTCATGACTTGACTATTGGACAAAGGATTTTCAAGGGGTAAGCAATCTAATTTCCAAGGATGATACAGGTAAGGATCGATAACTAACGGTTTTCATTTAAGCTAGTCGCCTTTCCAAATTACACTCCGTTCAAAATGCTCCATTGTACCAGAGCTCTAGTAGATGTAGCACTACATTGCATTCTCTTAGTGACTTGACTATTGGAGTTTGGATTTTCAAGTAAGTACAAATCTGTTACGTAAGGCGTATAGCTATGACGAACAGCGCATTGACGAAGTAAACTTACCACCGCCGTTAAAAAATAAATGAACTCGGCTAACTTTGGAAGACCTAACTGCGAACGTCTCTCCCATCTAGTCGCCGTAGCGCTTTGCTTTTCCTAGCATTATTTCAAAGTCTTTTCTCCCGAATTTCTTGCGCCCGCGCTAATGTTAACGTTTTAAAGTAGCCTCTGGGGGTGGACACGCATTGACCTCTTTGAACTTTGCCATATATATATATATACCAAAATCTCAATTGAGACTCGTTAGTGAGAGTCTCGCTTCGCTCGCCCAATTATTATTATTAATAATATTATTATTACTATTTATGTTATTGCTCAGTGCACTCTAACTGTAGGGAGCAGCAATGTCCTGAAGATTGGTCCAGGAGATCATCAAAGTCCCTTTTGTGTAGCTAGGATTGTAGCATGGGATAGGAAGCTTGTGAAGATAAAGCTAGAATTATAGCATGGGATAGGAAGCTTGTGAAGATAAAGCTAGAATTATAGCATGGGATAGGAAGCTTGTGAAGATAAAGCTAGAATTATAGCATGGGATAGGAAGCTTGTGAAGATAAAGCTAGAATTATAGCATGGGATAGGAAGCTTGTGAAGATAAAGCTAGAATTATAGCATGGGATAGGAAGCTTGTGAAGATAAAGCTAGGATTGTAGCATGGGATAGGAAGCTTATGAAGATAAAGCTAGGATTGTAGCATGGGATAGGAAGCTTGTGAAGATAAAGCTAGAATTATAGCATGGGATAGGAAGCTTGTGAAAATAAAGTTAGAATTATAGCATGGGATAGGAAGCTTATGAAGATAAAGCTAGGATTATAGCATGGGATAGGAAGCTTGTGAAGATAAAGCTAGGATTGTAGCATGGGATAGGAAGCTTGTGAAGATAAAGCTAGAATTATAGCATGGGATAGGAAGCTTGTAAAGATAAAGCTAGAATTATAGCATGGGATAGGAAGCTTGTGAAGATAAAGCTAAAATTATAGCATGGGATAGGAAGCTTATGAAGATAAAGCTAGGATTGTAGCATGGGATAGGAAGCTTGTGAAGATAAAGCCTTCACTGGTAGCAGAGACAGTAAAAAGTACTCAACCATTTTGAAAGTTGTGTGAGAAAAAAAACAGGCATTTAGTAATTAGAGCACACAAGCCCCATGAGACCACTATGTACATTTTCACACTTTAGCATACAACAACTTCACTTGGTCCTCCACCAACACAACACTAACATATGAATACTGTAGAAGAAGCATCCAGACCTATAAATCACTGTTCAGTTATTTCTGTCAGCATAGGCAATGTCACCAGTTTATTCAACAAATTAAACTAGTAGGCTTTATTTGGAAGCAATAGTGGAGTATTTCGTATGTATATGCTTACTCTAAGAAGTGATAACCACACCTCTCTCTGGGTCCAGCCCACTCACGAACACACAGTACTCAACTCAAGCAAGCTAACAGCAATATACTTGTAGACTCAATTACTCCAATGTAGTAGACTGCTAATATTACAGGAACACACACACACACACACACACACATGGACATGGACATACACACACACACACACACACACACACACAAAGGCCCAGGAACAGTCTGTATTTCAATGTACATACATATCTACATAGTGATCTTCACTATCCCCAGAGTTTGACAAGGTGCAATGAGCAACACTTCCTTTCTTTGTTTACAGATAACTCCATTCTGATCGCTGCCATGGTAGCAGCATTGGTGGGCTTTGACCCAACAACTTCTGCACCGCTCCATCTCACGCCAACACATACACGCATGCAGCTTCGTGTAGCAACGATACAGCAGATGTAAGGAATGCTATTGACACTCTGTACTGCCTTGTCAGATCACATGACTCTCACCTGACAATATTGTGATTCAGCAAGGTGGCATGCTTCTCTGGAATCAACTGACTGCCACAAGTGACGATTGGATATTGCATCCTCCTACACACACAAACACACACACACACAATACAATACAATACAATACATATGTGCATACACAATATAAGAACACACAACACTTGTTAACCCTCTCACTGGCACAAGCGCCTATAGGCGCTCAAGGATGACGTAATGCGGGAAAAAATATTTTCCCCCTACGCTAAAGCTTTGCTGCAGCGTCCAGAGCACGGCTAATGTGTTGTTCTATTGCATGTACTTTTAGAATAGAAATAGCTACTACGTAACTAAGGTAGTCGGGCTAAAAATAAACTTAACATTAGTTCGAAAAATGGCGATAAATTTGTCTGCAACTGAGGCGGTGGATCTTGTCTGCGACGACGTTTTCGACTGCGAACGTGAGAGGGAAGGGGTACAGGAGCTATATAGCTACCGCAGAGGTACTACTGTCGAGAATAGAGAGTTGGACTTGCTCGCTAAAGCTGTCATTTCATTATCGGTTGAGGAAACTACTAGTTTTCAACTTGAGAGCTACTAGAGCACTGTAGGTAGCGAACATACCAGCAGCAATGTCAAAGAGGATATGGAACTTGATATTCCAGGTAAGAAAAGCAGCTATTTACGCAGTATTGGAGGAAAAAAAGTAAGAAATAGTTTTCCCGGGAACATGGCGGTAAGTTTTATTATGCCCAAAAGCTTTCCCGGGAATATGGCGCTAATTTGGTCACAGCTGTAAACGCTTTTCTTACAAACTCCCAGCAATGAGTAATGATTTGACTTAGCCACCTTTGCTCTCTGAATTACTTTGGACTTCCTATTCATTCAAAGGATGATGTCTCTACTTCTGCAAGGTCTGAATATTGAGATGATGGTAATACTGATTATGCTGAAAGCATGAAGAAAGGTTGACAAGTATTGAATGGATGAAAAAGGAAGAGTATGAGTAAGAATGTGGCTAGAGAGAGGAGTGAGTGTGTGCAGAGGACTGGAATTGTTAGTAAAATATTCTTGTTTTCTTGATGTTCTTCTGCCCAGCAAACAGTCACGCCTCCTCTGGTGTCATCAGTGAGCAACAGCATTGCTGGCTGAGATAACTGTCTATTATAACAGTAAAAAATATCTAATCACGCACAAACAATTGCTAATATTGCACTGGAAGCATACAGATCACTTTGTTATGATGATATACAGTATATCCTCCCTAATAGTCCACCTCCCTAGTAGTCCAATCCCTCTAATAGTCCACCAGATACCCATGACCCATTTGTACATGTGGGTGTAAACAATGTGTGTGGGCATATGAATTACATGCAAGTAAAAACCAGCGGCTAAGTGCAAGCTAAAACCTACTGTATGCTGGAGTGCACTCTAGTTAGAACCTGCTAGCTCTCTACAGTTCTTTATTAATGGCTCCTGGCCGAAAGCAGCCTTCAAGTCTGAGAGGTACTTCATCAAGAAAAGGTATCAAGTACACCACAACACAGCTGGCTTCAAAAAAGCAAAGGATTGAGCTCACACTAAAGCAGAAGTGTAATGTTATTGATCAAGCCCAAAAACAAGGCTTTCTGCCGGATTCTGTAGCAACAACATTGGTTAGAGTTAATCAGAGTATGCTTGCAAAACAATTCAATGTCACTGCAAAGACTATAAACCGGGTTCTGTGGAATGCGAAGAAGCTCAAGCACCAACTTCTAACTACATCTGGTGATCTTCGACGTAATTATGAGATTAAGTACAGAGCTATAGAAGAAAAAGTAGTTGCATTTATTTCCCTTCTTCGTAATAGGCGTAAACCTATGCCTGTTTCATTGAGTATTGTGAAGGAATATGCTGAGCAAGTGGCCAAGTCCCTTGATGAGCATGAATTTAAAGCATCAAATGGCTGGTGGCAAAAGCTGATGAAAAGAAACAACATAGGTAAAAGTGTACGTCTACATGGGGAAGCTGGTGGTGTAAACCCTGAAGAAATCAAAGATAAGATTCAGGAAATCAAAAAAATTCTAGAGGAGTATGATTCGGAGCTTGTATACAACTGGGATGAAACTGGTTTGTACTTTCGATTGATACCCAGTGCGACTTATACAGCACCAAATGAACAACGACGGCGTGTACGGGGGACTAAAGCTCAAAAAGCAAAGGATCGTGTCACCCTCATTACATGCACTAATGCAACAGGCACACACAAGATTCCTCTTGCTATGATTGGTAAGGCAGCCAATCCTCGCTGCTTTCGGTCCTGCCAATCTCCCTTACCATACAACTCTCAAAAAAATGCTTGGAATGACCATGTAATAACTAAATGGTGGTTCCATGATGTATTTTTACCAGCAATTAGAAAGAGGACTTCCAGAAAAGTACGTCTTATTGCTGACAACTTTGGCTCCCATGATATAACTGATACTACACTTAAAGATCCACAGGTAGAATGGATTTTGCTACCGCCAAACTGTACATCAATTCATCAACCCATGGACCAGGGCATCATTGCTGCGCTCAAGAGAAATTACAAATCAAAGATGTTGCATGCAATGGTTAAAAACCTTGAAAGGTATGATGAGTTGCGAGCTGTTGGAGAGTCTCTCCCAGCAGGAGTTAGGGGGTTGAATCATGCATACCCACCAAACCTTCTAGATGCTGCAACTCTAGCACATGAGGTGTGGGAGTCAATTGACCAATCCACCCTGGTGAACTGCTGGTTGAAAGCGAATATTTTGCCTGCATGTCAGGTAGAAAGTTTTGAAACTTACCGTCGTCCATTGGATCTCCCAGGTGTTGAAGAGTTAACTAGCTTGTTGCAGAATGTGACTATTAAAAGTCAACTCTCCACACAAGATGAGAGTAATAGCCCTCCTCCTACCATTGAAAGAGAGCAGTTGATTGGCCAGTTGGTTGCTCTTCAAGATCAAGCTCAAAACGATCTTCCTGGTCTTGCTTGTGTACTGAATAACTGGTATGATATAGAAAATGATGATCTTGTTCGAAATGATGAAGTTAAAATAGCACTTCAACAAGAAAATCTACTACAAGCATTTGAAGACACAATGGAGACTGACCCTAGCGCTAGCCCTAGCAGCAGTACTGAGATGGTATCTCCAGAAGATTCATTGGATTCAGAAGATGACAAGGTACAACCACTCACTCGAATGGAAGCCCTCAATAGTGTGAACATTACTGAAGGCACTGAAATGGTCGGGAAAGTGCTTCAAATGGTGGCAGTGTTAGGTGAAGATGACACTTCACACATGCTAACTACAGTATATCGCACAAATGCCTCGACTTAAAAATTGAGAAAAGAAGGCTGAACACTAAGCAAACTGTCCTTAGGGATTTTTTTGTTTCAAATTAGTATGTACATGCTTATACATGCCATAAACATGTTGATTTTCATTCAGAATTTAATAGTCCAGTACCTGTATTAGTCCAGGCCAGCTACCCAAACCACTAGGTGGACTATTAAGGAGGATATACTGTAGTTACATTGTGGTCCCAAAACCACTTTGTGGTTTGTTGCTAAGCAACCAAATTTGACCAAAAATGTTGAACAATACATGTACTTTCACGTGATATATGGTTGCTAGGTACTTTTTTGAACTCCTGATTTTATATTTATTTTTAAACATTATTCATGTAGAAAAAATAAAAAACTGAATTTTATCTGCAGGTGAGAGGGTTAATACAGCAACTAAATAAGCAACAAATAAAGGAAACAAAAAGTATTGCAAAACATACCATTATGTATAATAAAATAATATCACATGTACAGTAACTAAATTGCTTTCCCTCCATTCTACACAATAGGCAAGTAGCACATGAACCTCTGAGGGTAATATTTGAAGGGGTAAAGGGTCTCACTGCCGCAAACATAACACATCAGCTCCATACATGGACCGTGCTAACTGCATACAAGACATATCTCAGCTCCCTAGCTTCCTGCATCCCAAGGTTCAGTAAGTACAGCAAGTGATCGTGGCTAGTTTACTGGCTGTATGAATGTTGAATTGAATTAGGTCCTATTTGTTCCACTGATGTACAGATACAAGACTGGCACGACTGGAAGTCAAGTCCGCCCACACATAACATCACCACGGAAACCACCGTCAACAACATTAAATTGAAACCTTTTTTGTTGCAATACGAAAAATGGCAACAAAACAAAAAATCTGTCACTTAAATCATTTTAACTACCTCAACTTAATTGGCTCGCCGAGGACCTTAATTAAACTAGGGCTGCTAAAAAGGGGATTATGAAAGCCTGACAACTGCTGTAAGATGAGAATCAGAAGCCAATAATGTCTTCTTGCTAACTAGAAGTCTGAAACTTGACCAACAAAAGGAAGGAGAGAAGTCCACAGTGATTTGTCTACATGCACAGACTTGTGTAAGGCCACAAGACAGAAATGAGGAGGCAGGTAGAAAGGACGGAAAACTGAAAAAAGTGGAAAAAGAATGGAACAATTGAAGGGAGATAGAAAGGCAGCAGAGTGCAATTAAAGGTGCAGAGTGCAATTAAAGGTGCAGAGTGCAATTAAAGGTGCAGAGTGCAATTAAAGGTACAGAGTGCAATTAAAGGTACAGAGAAGAAAACAGACACAATGGATTAGGAGAGAAATGACGGAAAGAACAGATAATGAAGGGTTAGAGACAAAAGAGAAGACAGGAATCTGATGTTTGAGCATGGGAAGCAGATAAGGAGGTAGTGGGAAAATCAGAAGTAGTAGTTTTTAAGGGTGGCCGCACACTGCCTACGCAATTTTTTGTTGATGGTTGCTATGCACGATTACTACTATTGTATACTTACAGGGGCTTCTCTACTATAACACACGGACACAGTACCTGCCGAAGGAGCCGCTCACTAATTTTAGAGCTAATCTGGAGGAAATATCGGGGCCTGGTTATAAAACTTTGTAGCAATTTTTTGGAGCGGTGCGGTAAGTTGGAGCTCCGCAATTTGGTGCACTACTAGCCGAGCCGATACTCTACTGCAAGACAAAGAGTTCTTATCCATTTCAATATTACTTTATGATATATTCGCATTTTTTTCTATTTATAAGATATTGAAAAATTCTCAACGTGGTGCAGTTCATTTTTTTTTGTTTACCCGTGTATAAAATTTTTGTGCCGTTCTCATTATTAGATTCCAAGAAAAACTGTTACAAAATTTGGAACTTTAATTCCACTCGCAATTCTTAAGAAATAGCCCCACCCCCATATCTCGTACTTACGAGTACGCGAGCAATTTTTTTTCAATTAGTTTGTATTGGTTCTAAAAAGAGCCCGCCTATATCAAGAGTAAACAAACATCAATACAACAATAATAAGAGAGTCAGAAGAGAGAGCAGTTTATTGGAGATAGCCATAGGTGAAGGTATTAGATCTGCGCAGCTTGGGAAGTCTTCGCTCCACAGAAATCGAGCCTGGTATATCCATCCGCTTGAGTTCAGGTGCGCAGAGTCCGGAGAACGGCTACAGGAGGAGAGGCAGCCTGGTGCACCTTGCTGCGTGAGCTCAGACGACGTATGGAGAGTTGCTGTAAACGGATATGAGACAACAAGAAGCTAAACTAAAACACTACAACTTCGCAAAGTATACTTCTGCTACTACTGCGCGATAGTTTCTGCTCGCGTATTATCAAATGGTGGGGTATTGGCGGGGAATAAATTAATGTCCGGATCTACAGGCAGTGCGCGTTGCTATGTGCGGCCACCCTTAATGTAAAGGAAATGATATTACTCTAAAAAGAAAATATAATTAACTGCATTTGAATTTTACCTTACCCAACAATTTAGATAAAATGAGACCGTTATCTTATCAACATCACTTTAAAGTTTTGAAAGTCAAACTCGATTTAGTTTCAAAAATGTTTCTGCCCCAACAAGTGACCCAATTAGCAAGATAAAAGGTTTTGGTCAGTGAAGAAAATGCAACACATTGCCAACAATGGAATTCCCAACCACCACCACCACCACACTAGGTGGGACCTGGGTGCCCATACCACTTGCTGTGAGGAATTCTTTCCAGGAGCATTGTCCTTAGTGCAGAGGCATCCTGGCTCTGCCAGGTGCACGTGACCCCCTAGCAGCAGTGTGTGGTGCATTACTACAGGCTGTAATTCCATAACTACCACAGACTATTTAATTCTGTTTTGAACAGAGGTATCAAAAAAGGTTACCTTAAATTGAAAACTCACATAAAGCAGGAATTCAGACCTGAATAGCCAGGTAAAGGGTTGTCAAGTAATATATGTATGTTTGTGTAGATTTTATTACTGACATACTAAGGGATTGAATGTATTGGAGGATACAGACATAATAACTGTGATAGTCCTAGACACTGGTTTGTAGTCAGTCAGGACCATTGCTGTTTCATGAGAATGGCTTTTGAATATGCACTCCAGAAAATGTCAGGTACCCAACAGCTGGGTGGACTGGTGGGAGGCAGAGGAAGACAAACAAGAGGGAAAAGAAAACTCACACACGCACAACTACCCAATCAGCACATACGCATCTAACACACACACACACACACATTTACAGTAGAACTCTCTCTCTGTCTCTCTGTTTATACAGCTGAACAATATTCCACTCGAAATATAATGTCTGTATAAACAGTGGGATTATGTTACTATTTCAGCTGAGAATGACAGAGTCATTGAAAGAATGACACACACTATACAACACCCCCAAACCACACCCCTAGTCCACTTACATCCCATGAGACACTTCTTCCTGTCATGGAGTCATTCTGCAGTGAAGTCACTCTTTCTCTGTGCTTTCTCTCACTGAAATGAAAGAGGAATTTAAAGGGGTGGAGTTAAAGGAGGAGTTTAAAGGGATAGAGTTAGAGCAGGAGTGGAGAGAAATACATAAATTAGAACCGATGCAGTTAAAAGCGGTGCTGTGGTTTGAAGAAATTAGATACACCAATTGATAGCCATAACTGGCCGTCTGTCATTTGGGGGTTTCCCAATAAATGAACTAACTCCTGTTTCCATGGGCATGTGTATTCAACTGTGACAATGTCAAGTCACACCTCACATCTACCAGACAACAAATGGCATCAGGTGACAGAAGTTCCTGCAACTTCCCCCTCACTTGTTGTGACTACAAATCCTGTCATGACTTCCCAATCCTAACTAGAACAATAACTCACCTTCACTACTACTACTACTACTATTACTACTACTACTGCTGCTGCTTGTCCTGCCATTGAAGCCTTTACATGACACCCACACATACATACACACACACACACAACGTGCACATAGAGGTAAAAGCATTGTGTTGGCAGTGTTTGCCTCCGGTCAATGAAGCTATTGGAGGTGGTCGCACACACACACATACACACACACACACACACACACACAGTGGTTGGTGTAGTCTGGAATCTAATTGATGCTGTGGCTCCTAATGATCATTGTAATGACTAGCTATGACTCTCTCCCGTGGGCTAGGGGAACACTAGCACTGGACTCACTCATTATTGTGTGCTGTCATACTAGAATAGGGACACTGAGGACATGGGGAGGACATGGGGACACACCCACACACTGGATTCACTTACTGTAATGTCGCCTTAACTGGAACAAGAAAGGAATAACACACACACACACACACACACACACACACACACACACACTAGTAAATATTTAAGTTATTATCAGTTTTCCCCATTCAAGAAGAGTTGGCACTGCATCAAACTCACAAGAACCCTATACTTACAACAACAAACTATTACTTTTTGTCTTTATAACAACAACAACAACAACAACAACACTAAACAATGATAACAATTATTGGTAGATTAAGGATTGAAATCAGTGGTATGCACACACATACTAATGCTAGCTTAGGAATTAGAAATGTTGTAGTTAGTAAGAAACACCACCCTGGAACAGATGTAAGGTTCCACAGTCAATATTGGGGCCTGGCTATGCCTAATAGGATGAAATATTAAGGAAATACACAAAATAATGTTGAAGGATTTCTCCGTTCCCTAAAACCAATACACACACTCCAGATCAAAAGCATGTTCTGTTGCAGCCACAGAAGCTATCAAACTATCCCACAAGTAGATTAAACTAACTGTAGTCTCTCTTACGGCAGTCTTCTTCCTCCTCCTTCTGAGCAGTTTAGTACAGCTCATCCCTTATGTTGGCTGACCTCCTCGATTAGTACTACTAACTGTTAACACTCTCACACAAACACTCCTTACTTGAAATGAAGTTTGTGCTCCACAAATTGTCAGCCATTGTGAGAGTTGGTCAAGTAGTCCTCTAGCCTGCTCTCCTCCAGGGAATTAGTGTCATATTACATCATGCACAAGTACTAAGCCTACATTACTTTCAACATCTCACATGAGTATATCCAACCACATGTGATATACTCCACGAACTTTATTATTGCTAAAGAAACATGTGAATCTCCCCTAACCCACCCACCATTACACACTCCCATGTATTATTCTAGGTTCAGATAATACACACGCTTATGAAGGACGGGGGAGGGTAGGGTAGGGGTACTGCTTAAAGAGCCTACCCTCACAAACAAGGCACCCACCGCCATCCTCAAGGGTGCATAGCTCAGGGCCAGCTCCCACAGGCACAGTGTCACAAGCAGGAAACACAAGCTCATGAGTTGATCACTATAATCCACTTTCAGTTCCAGTTGTTACTGCTACCAGCACACACAAACATACACACGTGTAGAGCGTTTGGGAGATTCTTTTATTTCGGATATGAAAACTTGAAATGTTGGAAGCTGTGACAAATGCAAACAGGGAGGTGAATCAACAGGAAGAGGGCCAGCAGCTGGTGACGGAGAAAGGATAAACTGAGCGTGACCAGACTTGGGGATCTTTCTCTCCTCTCTACCAGACCAAGAAATGAAATGAGCTTTAGATGAGTGCATCGAATATCTGTCCCTCTCTGTATCCAATCAGATGTGCCTCAGTAGATACGCATCCACATGCATTAACCCTATACACACTAATTCATGTATTAACTCGTGGATTAGATCCAAATCTTGCCTTCAAGATGTGTCCAGCTGCTAATAAAACATTAGTCAATGTCACAACTCCAGTCAAGAAATTTAAGCTCTAGAATAATGGTGAATAGGAATGGAGTCTGACTGAAACTACTCCTTGAACTATTGGGCACCATCTTGGGGCCATGGCCCTACTCTATGTATGTAGCCATTACCTGACTGCCAATGATGGTAGAGAAGCTGGATACATAATGGGACGAAGCAGCTCATTCATTTACCAGTCACTAATTAGATGACCCTACAATTAGGCAGGAAGTAACTTCTAGTCCCGCTATGTTTAAATAGCACACAACACTAATTCTGGTTTATTGACTCAAGTACAGAACTCTGTTCACTTGCAAACTTCAGACCTGCTCATCCTGGGCTTGTTGCCATAGCAAGTAGCATTGGTAAGATTGTGCAAACGAACAGAAGGCATAACACATTATTTGGTATTACTACAATAATCAAATAAAGCTCCGCCCATCAACAGAGGAAGTGTAAGCCACTCTACATTAAGCCTAAGAACTTCAGTCAGGCTGTGTCAACCAATGACATCAGCTAGGCTCTTTCCTTTGGTACGAATGTAGGTTGCATGGTGGGCATGAAGAAGAAAAAGGCTCTGATAAACTCACTGCAGATTTCCTTGCTTTATGATCATATTATGGCTGACATGCTAGGATTGGTTTCCCTCTTCAATCTTGCAGTGTTCGCAGCAGACATTCCATATTTAGTAGAATGCTTTTGACAATGAATACCAAACCTATTGTACCTTAGTCTGTCCCTTGACACAAAACTTGGTCCAGCTATGGCCAAAGAGCCTCGAGAGTACTCCACTGATCATCACCAAATCATCAATACCACCATGATCACATCAGTCATCATCATCATCATCAATTCATTCATTGACACAAGTGCTTCCCATCTACTTGAAGATGATGCCATTGCTGGTTTATTATTACAGCAGACCAACTCCCAGACACAATCAAATCTCCCCTACAATACTGCACCCACATTCACTACACTAATCATGCTGGTCCATCCATACTGCCAGAGACTTAATCAGCTGAAAGAACATGCCATGATACAGGTATTCCTAGTACTACACTACCTCAAGGTGTGTGTGTGTGTGTGTGTGTGTGCAATGCTTCCACACATGTGCATACATGGGGTTCATTTAGGAATCAATTTAAGAGGGGGTGAGATTGAGTTTCACTTGCCTTAAGGGGGTCACAACTTTCATACAGAACTAAGATGAGAAAGGAGATGGGCTTCAATTACCAGACAATAATTAGAGCAGCAATAAAATAAACTTATGATTTAAGCTATTGCATTCACCTTAACTGTTCACTTTCTAACTTTGCTTTTCACTTATGAAATTTGAAGAATATCTCAAGAGAGGGGGGGGGGGGGGGGGGAATGGCTTCAAGGGGGGGTGAGCACCCCTCCCCCTGGCCCCCCTAAATGCACCCCTGCATACACGCATATTGAAGAAATTGTAGTACTGTGCAACATGGCACCTTATCCACTGAATTCATAGCATCTGTCCAGGAAAGATGCCACCCTTGTGGACTGTAAAATCAATTTCAAAAAGTTCAACTTACAAAAGTTGCTATATATGCTTATAATCATTTCCAACAATTGCTTTTTCATCTGCTGGTATACGTATTAGATGTAGCCATGCAATATAGAGTAACTTCTGAGCACAAAAGATGCTTTGGTACAAAATTCCCAAGCACATATATACATACGTACATTCCAATGCACACGCACACACACACATACCCCGCCGCACGATCCAAGTCCATGAGTATCTCCTGGAGCCCAACAGAGTCCCGAGGACCTTGTAAAGCAGAACGCCCCCACTCGCTACCCGTAGGAGCGCGAGGAACAAAGCCCAGCCCACTGGGAATCTTGCGTAATTCAGCAGGTCGAGAACCACTGGTGGCACTGGGAGGGAGAAATAAAAACAGCACGACGTTCAGTACTGCCCCAAGTCCAATGATGTGACATGAATAGAACACTAGAGAATGAAGTATGCTTTAACAAGCCTTGATTGAATACTTGACTGGTCATTTAGATCACATAAGATATCTCATCTCGTAGATGCCAAAGGTAAAAAGTGGACAAATGAAGTGATTCATTGGCTATAGCTGTAACTCAGGTTGATTACTGCCACTACCAAATGATTCCTTCAATTGCTTGAACTGAGTGATGCTTAAACGTGGAGTCTAAACATGAGTTGACCAGCTGCCTGGATCATTTGACACTACTCTGACTGAACAGTTGGTCCTCTGATGTTAATGCCCAAAATAGTTGAAGTTAACTAAAAATATTGACCAGTTGATAAAATATTGATCAGTTGACACCAGTTGATAAAATCAGTTGACACCAGTTGATAAAAAATTGATCAGTTGACACCAGTTGATAAAATATTGATCAGTTGACACCAGTTGATAAAATTGATCAGTTGATAAAAAATTGACCAGTTGACACCAGTTGATAAAATATTGATCAGTTGACACCAGTTGATAAAATTGATCAGTTGATAAAAAATTGACCAGTTGACACCAGTTGATAAAGTATTGATCAGTTGACACCAGTTGATAAAGTATTGATCAGTTGACACCAGTTGATAAAATATTGATCAGTTGACAAAATATTGATCAGTTGACACCAGTTGATAAAATATAGTTGACACTAGTTGATAAAATATTGATCAGTTGACACCAAAATATTGATCAGTTGACACCAGTTGATAAAATATTGATCAGTTGACACTAGTTGATAAAATATTGATCAGTTGACACCAGTTGATAAAATATTGATCAGTTGACACTAGTTGATAAAATATTGATCAGTTGACACCAGTTGATAAACTATTGCTTAATTAACACCATATTGACCAAAATGCTGGTCAGTTGACATTAGTTGACTGAAATTGGACAACAATAATTGTTCAGTTGCTAAATTAACTAGCCACATCAAGCTGGTTGATAAATCAAGTTTGAAATATTGGTCAATGGATCAGTAGATACAATTAATACGGACATGCTAAGGTTGATTGAATGCTGATCAGTTGACATCAAATTGATTGAAACATTGATCAGTTGATATCACATCGAGACACATGTATCGTTTGACACCACATAATGTGCTGATTGTCACACTGTGATTGTGATGGTTTATGGCCACACCCTCCATCCAACAAATGAGCAAATAAATTACTAGTGATGCCAATATAGATTAAACTTCCAACTCAAAATGCAGTCAGTTTGTCTCCATGAGTGGATGGAGCCTCACCAATTGAAACTCTTTCAATATCTTGCTTGACCACACCCACACATTCACGCCCACACAAACCTATACATAAGCTCATGCCATGCACACACACAACACTCACTCACACATGTACACACCACACTCACTCACTCTCATACATACACACACACACAGCAGTGAAGCCATGAAGGTACCGGCTGAGTACTATTTATTGACAATAGTTCAAGGATACAGGAAGAAACCTCCCAGAGCACACAAGGGTTATGTACACTTCATGAATGCAAAAAAACTAGCATAGCTATTCCAGCTTAAAGCAGTAATGATAATAGGCAAGCCGTAGAAGAGGCAGTGCGTCTGTCGCATTGCACGAACTGCTACTCCTGTCAGAATAACAATACTGAGACTCAGCAGAGTTCTGGGCAAGGGGCAGGATGCAAGCGGACACACATACCACACACGTGACAGTAAACACAACAGAACCTGCCATCCACTTCATAAACAAATAAATATATCAATAAATAATTTCAACTTCCTAACAAGACAACATTATTTCACCTGCAAACTCACCATACCACCTAACTAGCATATTCCTCCTCCCCTCCTTCCTCCTCCCCTCCTTCCTCCTCTTTAAACTAAGTTTGTTCGCTTGTTTATTAACCCTCAGCGCACATGTGCAAGAGTGTTACAGTAGTCACTTTGTCTGTGTGTCACTGTGTGTGTGTGTGTGTGTGTGTGTGTGTGTGTGTGTGTGTGTGTGTGTGTGTCATTCAACAACGGATCTCGAAGATGACGGCCTTCCGGGCTCTGAAACGATGTAGAGATAGAGAAATTTGCAAAGTAAGTCCCTTTAATGTGCTAGAATTTTTTGTTTCGACTTAGTTTTCAAGAAAAAGCTAGTCGATTTTAGCTGTACGTAAGATTGTTGTGCTATTGCGCTACCGGTAACGCCCCTTTACTGCATGTTATAATCACGTGAGCTGAAAATTGCAGCTAGAGAGTGGCTGGCCGGCTTGTACTGCTGTTGCAATTGTCGCGCTTCACGCGTGTAAGGAGGCTAGAGTCGAGTTATATACCGCGGAGCTGATCTGTTTTATCCTAGAGGCGTTCCCTTCGCTCTGTTGTTTGCTTCTTTCTTTGTATCGTCGTAAGTAGCAACTGTCTGTGTGTAAATGCTAAAGGTTTGAAATGATTTTTAACAGACGTTCGCTTCTACTGCTGATCTCTGCAACGGAGAGGGTTTTTTAATTGATTGAGGTTATCTGGTGGACATACGCTGAGGGTTCGCACCTCCTGGTGCTTCATTCCTGTGGCAATAATTGTACGTATATGCATACACATAGACAATTGTACAGAGACTACTGCTGACAATTCTCTCATCTACCTAGCTTTAGCGCGGCATGAATGGGCCTAGGCTTGGGGAATACATTGGATGAACAAACAAACAAACAAATAAACAAACAAACAAACAAACAAGCAAGCAGCAAGGCAGGGGGAAGCTGGCCAAGTAGATGATAGTGAGGGTGGTAGTTAGGGCAGGCAGGCAGGCAGGGCTCGCCTACCCACTCATGCTACAGCCCTGGCTGAATGACTTCACTGTGTGTACATTCATGCTACTGTAATTCAAGCATGTTTGAACAACCAACCTTGAACAGACAAAACAACCTACAACTGAACTCTCCGCACCTAGTACAAGCAGTAATAGTGACTACTGTTATCCACTCTGCCCACTTACAGAGCACCAGGAAATGAGACTCTAAGGGAAGGTTTGAGGCCGTGAGGATAAAGGAGTGGAGTAGAAATCGGAGAAGGATTAGGAGGTGAGGTGGAGCATGGGAGGAGAAGTTTGATGTGTGGGAAAGGAAGAGGAAGTAGGGTGCAGAGCAGGGAGGATGTGATGAGTAGGAAGTGTCAGTCAGTAGAGTGCATGCTTGTGGTGATTCATGTGTGGTTGCAGTGAATTGAGTGCTAGTGTGAACGAACACAAGTCAATTAAAATGGCATCCTACCAACAGGGATTTTTAGGCCATTTTAGACGGAGGGGGGAAAGGGTATTTTGCCCCTTCTAAAAATGGTCCCCCCCCCCCCCAAACTTACTATGAACTTCATGCTTCTTGGTGATACAGTGTATTTGCCACTCTGCTACATACAACCACTGCATACCATTAGTAGAAGAACACGCCCACCAAATAACTAAACTGTGTCTGAGTTACATGACAACCAGCAGAGACTGTTCTAGGAAACTAAGGAGAGAGAGTGAGAGAGCTAGAGTGCGAACTTTCCCAGGAAAGTGACACTATGCATATGCACGCACGTACACACACAAACATACATCCTTCTTCACCTTAGTAACCAGAGCTGGAGTAAGATGTGTATGCGTGTAATAGTATGCTATGGATTAAGAAAGGGAAGGAACACTGGAAAAATATGAAGTACCCTCACTTCTTTCTCTCTTGGGAGATTGAAGGTAATGATTACAGGTGACTTGAGGTGGTATTTTGACTGGCAGAGGAACTTTATAAGTCAAAAATGTCATTGAACTAACTGACTGTCTCACACCTTAGAATCTTTAAAGTTGTTTTTAATAACCAGGATGTTTTTTAAGGGCCAGTATCACACTTCTTATAAGGATACCATTATGTTCCTTCACTAGAATTCACACACACACAAACAGAGAGTAGTTTGAAGTGACTGGCATTTGCCCTTATTAAATATACTACATACCATGTTTAGAACATTCACATACACAAATTACCCTTTATGTTGAATTACATCTTTCTTTTTTCTTTCTTTTTTGAAGAGAAGGAGGGGAAAGGAGACACACAGAGAGAGAGAGAGAGAGAGAGAGAGAAAGTTGGGGAATTTTACAACCACCTCATCTATGTGGGTTGTCAGTTGTGTAAGTGCCTCATTAATTATGTATCAACAACCTGTGGCGTACAGCAGTTACTCTAAGTTATTATGTCAAGACTAAAGTGTGGGGTTTGACTATTATAGAGCTGTGAGCCAGACCTACAAACTGAAACCAAAAGGGACATGCTAACTGTGCATCTCCCAAAGCCCTGCACTTTACCTTGCCTCCTTCTCAGTTTCCTCCTGAATGGAAGTTTTGGACATTTGCTGCTTCAGTTGCTTAGAAACGACAGGATAGAACACGTCTTCAGAAGACTCTTGCTTGCTCAAAACAGCGTGTTCACTACTTGAGCTACTGCCAGCTCCTGACTTCGAGTTAAAACCGAGACGTTTCTTCTGCTTTTTATCCTGCTTCGAATCTGAATACAGCCTACTCAGAATAGAGGCCGGGTTCTCCAACTCACTATGCTTAGCTCCTTCCTCAACTTCGCAATGTATATCGTTCACTGAAGCATTACTACTGCGCGACGCCGGTGAGCGCGAAGTTTCTTCAGGGTCGCTCCTCAGCCCCCTCCCTTCTTCCGTTGTGTGTTTATCCGTACCTTCAGCGGCAGCGGCACCTATTACAGCCCAGCCGCCATCTTCGCTCTTTTCCTCGCGTGGCAGTATGCTCAGTCCGGGAGCCAGGGTGGAAAACACCAACGAGCTGATGCTGGAATGTCTCTGACTAGGACCACTGCTGCTGCTACCAGACATGACTTCACTTTTCAAAAATAATACTTAGTTGACATAGCTCAATCTCTATTCACCTTGCAAAAACATAGGCGTCTTTTTTTACCGCCCTTGCAATAGCAACTTATATCAATAATTTACTTTTTTTACTTCCTTATTTTTATGACGAAAATGGCGGTATGCGCGGGCAGAAATAACCGATTAGCGTTAGTGAGTGGGTGGGGAAGTCTTATTCATGTCCTTCCCCCCCCAACAACAATCAATAATGGTATCGGTATCCCGGGTGTCCGTGCGTAGTTGAATAAACAAACACTACTACTCTAGTCTCTATGGGGAATTATGGCCTCTAAAAGAACTCCATCTGTGTAAGTAGACACTGTTGTCAGCTAATATGCAGAAGCTGGTAGCTATAGCTACTACACAAGGCAAGCCATTCTTCACCACTAATTAGCAGATATCCAAAAGGTGTTAAAAAGAATCAGTACATACTGTGAAGCTAGGTGTCATATTTGACTGCTTCTTTTGTAACTCTTTACTATATTTTGTATAATGACCACTTCTCTCCCCAATATTCATATACGTTATTGCTCTTCAAGGAGGAGAGAAGAGCGTTCTGCTGGAGATAAACTCCTGGAACTCAGAAGGACCGAGAACGTAGGATCACATCACCGGTAAGGGTTATAAAATGGCCGACAGTAGGGGCTGTGGATTATAACTGTTGGAATATATGTGTAATAAATGATTGATATAGTGTGTAATATGGCGAGATATTTCACAAACTGGCTAAAATATTTTGCAACTAGCTAGTATATATAGTCTGCTGGTTGGATTCCGAGATGTTTATTTTTCTCACAACAGCATGCTTTAGAACATATTATTAGAAAACTTGAGGTATACCCATGGACAACTGACGGCAAAGCTGGATTGACATTGGCTGCTTAGTAAACGTGTTCATCTGTATCTGTGAAATTATATAGTCTTTATTTCTGATATCGTCTTTTTGTTGTTGTTGTTCATGGTGACACCATGTGCACAAAAAATATTACTGTCCCAAACTAGTAGCACAGAGACTCAAGAACCTGCTAACTTATTGTGCAGAGCTACCCAATTTCTAGACACGTTTCAGATGCTCAATACTTTAGTCTGTGGTTTACGCAAAATGTACAAAGAAAAGATGCTACTGATGAGATTTGAGTCTTGAATTATATCCTAACAGGACAGACAATCCGCGTGTCTCAATCTAACTGTAGCACTTGAGGTACTTGTTCATACACCAGTTCCAGGTAACATGGCACACATGAACATACATCCAAGCAATTTGTAAGAGAGTTCCACCCTTTCTGTGTGCCTCTTTGTGCAGATAATTTGTGGGTTTTGTCTTTGTGTGTGTGTGTGTGTGTGTGTGTGTGTGTGTGTGTGTGTGTGTGTGTGTGTGTGTGTGTGTGTGTGTGTGTGTGTGCCTGGTTGGTATGTGGTGCATGTTTGTGTGTTCTTACAGAGTACCTTCCACAACCGTTCGGTCTCCCTATGGAAGTCGGTAAGTGTGTGGGTGTATGTGTTGTTTGTTTGTTGTGTGTCTTCTTCTTGAAAGGGTTGTCCTATTTCTTGATATGGATGGCACTCTTTTTGTCTTTCTTTTATTTTTATTTTTTTATACTAGAATGCTTATTTTTATCCATACATACTGTGCTAGGAGTCTATGCCTGGCAGTTTAGTTTCGAGTGTGAGTGTGTAATATGAGAACATGCCATTAGAGCTTATCAATTTAATGATCATCCTTCTTCATTGCTAGGTGGACATGTTCTCTGATAGTTGTTAGAAGATAGCTAACGATCCACATCACATGCGCAACACATGTGTGTATTATATCTCGTGATTATAAGATGACAACATTGGCTGACACGGTGGACTGAGCCACCTGGGGTGGGTGGGGCGGGGGCTTGGCTTGAATATTGTTCTAACACCAGACTATAGTTTAGTGAGCTAACAATTTAAAAAAAAATGCAAATATTTAAATAAGTATTGGCAAGTAAGATATCATGCCACACTGCAATAAATATTTGTGTGTGCAAGTACAGCTTACTTACTAGCTACTGGTATGGGACTAGAGTAGTGCTTCTGCTATCAGGGAAAGAAATTACTGGAACAATCAAAAACTATTTTTGGTATCTGTTGATGCAAACAAACTCGTGGTTTAAGCCCCTGTAAGTATACAATAGTAGTAATCGTGCATAGCAACCATCAACAAAAAAATTGCGTAGGCGGTGTGCGGCCACCCTTAACTATTTTTCTAATATAGCTGTACAACTGGAATATAATTTCCCCACAAATTCCATAGATTAGTATAATGAAGTAATTCTATTATAAGGTACTGTATTAAATTTAATTAAAAAAAAAAATGATTATAATAACTTAGTATGTCAACAAAAGTATAATAAACAAAATAATTTACAAAGAAGCAAATAGTTGAGAGTCTGTGCTGTCCACGCTACAGAAAGCAGCTGCATTGGCTTTGCATGCATTTTACTCGGTACACATGTTCAGGAATAATGTTTTAAGTTATAGTTAATGGAGAAGAAATAAATTTAATGGAGTGCAATGATAGTTTATATGTGTGTGTGTGTGTGTGTGTGTGTGTGTGTGTGTGTGTGTGTGTTATGGTACTTATTGCAGAGGTGGACCGAAATCTAAAGTAAGTTATTATAATTGTAGATTCATAATCAATTTTGTACCCTGTACTTTTCTTTCTCAGAGTGCTGCACTGGATCAAGTGCTTGTCAAGACTGATGGGTACACACTCAGTCGCTCAGCGTCTAAAGTCAAAATGAACATACAGACAGCTGCTTTCTTTGGGGAGACTGGGAATAAGGTCGAGTCAAACCTCAGTGAAGTTACATGTGTATACATGGGAGCTTGTGTCTTGTTAGCTATGATAGTGCAGCAATTAACAGACTTTAAAACTGTGATTATTTTGCAAATCACAAAATGCATGTTGTGGTTGCCATGACATTGAAGACCCTTTACCACAAGTATTCATCTTCATGGCTTTAGTGGAACCTTTGATATTTCTGATACAATAATTATGGGAAATGCTATTCTACACCTGCACATTGACAGAGCTACAGCTACAGTAAAACAATGCTCTATTTGCAATTAAGAAAAACACACATATTTTTAAGACATTATACCCTTTACCAGACGCAAATTGTGGCTTAAGTTGTATGAGGAGTTGTCAGTTGCTGAAGTCTATCTTCCATAGTATTATCCTTTGGTCAAAACTTTAGTCAATTCTATCACATAAGCAAAAATGCACCTATATGTAGATGACTGACTAAACAAGTTGTAGCCTTGTATTTGACTTGAGAACAAGATATTTAATTGGTGCAAATACACACTCCACTGACTATTATAGTTGATCAACTTTCTATTTGTGTAACATATAGGTCCAAATGGACAGAAGGTCTGCCTCGGCCATTTCTGCTGGGTATTCCACACCAACAAACATGTAAGTTTCCCATTTCACTTATTCATTTGTTATACTGACTGTTCTCTGTGACTATACATTATGCTGGCTGTCCTCTGTTAGTATTGACTATATATTATGCTGGCTGTGTTAGTATTGACTATACATTATGCTGGCTGTGTTATTATTGACTATACATTATGCTGGCTGTGTTAGTATTGACTATACATTATGCTGGCTGTCCTCTGTTAGTATTGACTATATATTATGCTGGCTGTGTTAGTATTGACTATACATTATGCTGGCTGTGTTATTATTGACTATACATTATGCTGGCTGTGTTAGTATTGACTATACATTATGCTGGCTGTCCTCTGTTAGTATTGACTATACATTATGCTGGCTGTGTTAGTATTGACTATACATTATGCTGGCTGTGTTAGTATTGACTATACATTATGCTGGCTGTGTTAGTATTGACTATACATTATGCTGGCTGTGTTAGTATTTATGCTGGCTGTGTTAGTATTGACTATACATTATGCTGGCTGTGTTAGTATTTATGCTGGCTGTGTTAGTATTGACTATACATTATGCTGGCTGTGTTAGTATTGACTATACATTATGCTGGCTGTGTTAGTATTGACTATACATTATGCTGGCTGTGTTAGTGTTGACTATACATTATGCTGGCTGTCCTCTGTTAGTATTGACTATACATTATGCTGGCTGTGTTAGTATTGACTATACATTATGCTGGCTGTGTTAGTATTGACTATACATTATGCTGGCTGTGTTAGTATTGACTATACATTATGCTGGCTGTGTTAGTATTGACTATACATTATGCTGGCTGTGTTAGTATTGACTATACATTATGCTGGCTGTGTTAGTATTGACTATACATTATACTGGCTGTGTTAGTATTGACTATACATTATGCTGGCTGTGTTAGTATTGACTATACATTATGCTGGCTGTGTTAGTATTGACTATACATTATACTGGCTGTGTTAGTATTGACTATACATTATGCTGGCTGTGTTAGTATTGACTATACATTATGCTGGCTGTCCTCTGTTTAGTGCTGATGGCACAAATTCCAAGGCATCCAACAGAAGTGATAGTTCCATGGGAGACAGAGAACTGCTAGAACTGAAACAGGCGTTTGAAAATCTACAGCTTGAAATGGCAGAATTTAAATTGAGTACCGACACAGAAAGAGATGGGATGCAAGCACAGATAGCAATGGTATATATCTCTCTACTATTTGTGTGTGTTTTTATATGAAGTATGATTTCATCAGATGTGCTAAGTCTCTTCCGTTTTTTTATCCACTGAACTTTTACAAGCACGAATACACCTGAACAGATCAGATAGTTAGTATAAGTCACTGGATGTTACTTGTTGGAACTATGTGCAGACTAATAAGCTTTTGTTGTTGTTGTTGTTGTTGTTGTTTTTGTACTACTACTTGATATTCTACTTTAATTAGTAATTGTGCATACTGCCTTCTGTACCACTTTAATACTTCATGCTGCCTTTTAAATTTCAGATCTATTTGGTAGAACTTAATCTAGGTAAACTAAATTGTACAAGAAAGGCTGTATTCTCAGATGTCAATTTTTCAGGGATGCTTTTGAATAGACTCTTTCTGTACTTAACTGATTGGTATAAACATTTAAGAGGAGATAAAACTGTTTGTGACCTTGCTGAGTAGTGCAAGTGTGACCTTGCTGAGTAGTGCGAGTGTGACCTTGCTGAGTAGTGCGAGTGTGACCTTGCTGAGTAGTGCGAGTGTGACCTTGCTGAGTAGTGCGAGTTTTTATAGCTTTAATAGTAGTGTATATGAATACTTGCAGTTGGAGGAAAAATTACAAGTAGAGAGAGAAGAAATGATGGCCGCAAATGAAGCAGAAAAAAAGTAAGCCAATACTACTTAACAATTGAAATACTATTACTGTGGCATTTCCCCCATACTTTAGAAATGCCAGCCATCAATATGATAGCTTAGTGGCTGAATTGGAAAACAATCATGCATTAGAAGTGAGTTGGTTGTTAGCATTTGCTTCAAATTGATCTTCTCATTTCTTCTATTCATACTTAGGTTCAATCTATCTCTGACTCCCTCAATGCAGACAAAGGTGAGACTTCACTTGCTGTTGATGTAGTTACTAAGCTCATGAATTTTGTTGTCGTTTCCAGCAAAATTTGAGAATGAAGTTCATTTTTTGAAGGAGAACCTTAAAACAATGAGAGTAAGTGAGGCAGTCATTATACGTAGGCATGGCTACCGAAATAGACTTCATCAGGTAGCTATGTTACACTAGTAATGCATTATACTTGGATGCTATGATGAAACCATGGCGACACTTTCCCCTTATTCACTCCCATCTTTGACTTGTTGAAGCACTAGATGAAAATGAAGGATCAAAAGTGTAAGCCTTCACTACTCTATCCGAGTGTTGCTGTACCACTGTTAGTAAACATGAGCATCTACTGCATGATTACATAACTCACGGGGTGAGTGTGTCATACTTGATGTATAATTTACCTGCACTTCCCAACTGTAAAGAGGATGCTAAAGCTGAACTTGCTATCACTTCATTTCACAGTGACCCTTAAAAGTCCAGCTCTCCTGTTCGTGTGCTATTTATTTCCGTACTAAGTTTGAAGCCTGCATTAGTGTTGCTCTGTAGACTTCTAATGAGGCACAATGTTAAACTTGTTTAAGATGGAGTGAGGCAGAGTTAGTGTATGCAGTAATGGGTTAATTGGCAAGCAAGCTGAGCGAGACACTATCACGGGTAAAGTAATTGAAAATTGGGGATAACTAAGTTAACAGTGAGGCAGGGCTAGTGGTATTGTGTTAATAGTTAAACCTGGTTGATGAGAGTGGGGCTGGGTTAGTGCTGCAGTAGTGGTTCAGACAGCTGCTCATAATAAGATACACACAGGCAGCACTGGAGCAGTGACCTAGGTCCAGAGTATGGCCTAAGCAAAATGTCTTGTTGAGATCTCAATACCACTGTCAGGACAAGGTTTCTAAATGACCCTCTTCCTTTCCCTTCTTCCATATCATGCTCATAATGAGGGTTAACAAATATTCATGTTGTTACTGTGATTAATCTGGCTGGAAGGCTCTTGGATGATCCTAAATTGCCAATAGGAAGTGATGTGTACCATTGCATGGCCCGCCATTAGTTAGCCAGACTCTCCCAAATACTAGCTATGAGGAAAGTACCGATGCATTTACTACATAGGAGTACGGCGCGGAATTTGCCCATTCAAAAATGTATGATTGCTGTTCAATTGAAATCTCATGGGGAAAGTGAAATAGCACGTAACTAAGTGAAATAGCATGGAAACTAAGTGAAATACAATGGTATCTAAGTGGAATAGTATGGGTAAGTGCGCATGCGTGCATCTCTAGCCTTGGAAATGTACAATTCGAGTAGATTCTAGTTGGAGACAATGTCATTCTTACTGCTGAAGCTCTACCTGTATTAGACTAAAAATTTTCAACAGACTAGGAGCCATAGGTTGAAAAGGAAGTTCCAGAGGAAGCTAATCCTGGAGCATGGAGATTGTGAGTGAACGATACAGTGTAGCTACAGTGCAAATGAACCTGGCCTACTATTAGCAAGTAATAGCACTAGTAACCATGCTTTGGGATTAATAGTATGAGTAATGTGGTTGAAATCTATTTCAATTGCTTTACAAGTGCAATTGATCCCTAATAGCACAGGTTACCTGTGCTATTACTCATACAAACCAAGAGACTACAAAGATACCAGATAATTACTGAAAACATTTTTTGGTTTCTTGTGTTTTTTAGTGAGTCACTGACAATATAGGTTATTTAAAAACTCATATACTAAATAATATTATAGGTTTCCCTTATGATGTAATCCCTTCATTTCTTCAATGGTACTATAAACCCTTTTTTCTGATGTTGTAGCATTTAGCTATATCATGTGATGGTAGGGAACATTAAATTATTCAAATTTACTCACTGTAGGAGCAAATGACTGAGGAAAAAGAAAACCGGCTACAAAGCAAAGAAGTAAGTTTATTAATTCACTTATTCACTGAATATTCACTTCCTCTGAAATATGTTTGATAGGAAGAAATTGAAGCAATCAAGAAGCAACATAGAAATGATTTACTAGCAGTGGAGGAGAAGATCAAGGAGAATTGTTCTTCTGAAGTTATTCACATGCAAGATAAGTTGATGGAACGCCATAAGAGGGAGATGGAGGGCATTAAAGAAGAGCACAAGAGAGAAGTGGAAGTAAGAAATGATAACACATGTATATCAGAGCGAGATGTGATTGGTTTGATTGTACGTTTAGGAACTTACTGGTCAGTTGTCAAGGATTGAAGTGCTGGAGAGTGAAGCTGCTAAAAGTGGAAAGATTATCAAGGTCTTACAAAGCAGAAAGCTGTAGATTAAATTCCTCCATTAAAGCTGGTTTGATTAACTTAATGCTTTTTGCTAGCTTTTTATGTCATTCTCTTGACTACCCACTGTCTATATAATCACTATCCTCAGTTTTAGCTATTACAATTAGTTCTTCTTTTTTTCCCTTTTTTTATCTATACTGCTGTAAGAAACTTCTGTTAAATCCATTCTCTGGATAGACTTTTTTAAATGTTTTTTTTTTTAATCCATGTTGTATTCTGAAATTAGCTTTTATCTTGTCTTATTAACGTCTTCTCTTCACTGTCAATATAGAAACTAGAAAAGAAGAATAATAGACTGAAGCAAGAAGTAAAAGCATCAGAGTCCCAGCTGATTGCACTTCAAGCAAAGCTGTTGGAAACTGTAAGCACTTCTACTAAAGATTTACTAAATACAATGAACTTGTCAATGAATTGTAGGAAACATCATTAGAAGCTTTCAGGAAAGGGTTTGAGTCTAAGGTAAGCTAACTTACATGCTGGGGGGGGGGGGGGGGGGAGAAATTGAGGGAAAGGAAAATGTGGTAGTATTCTGTAATTTTGCTAGTTTTTTTTTTTGTCTGTCTGTCATTGTATTGGTCTTTCATTCTGTTAGTTGTTCCATCTGTCTGTTCATTGTTCTGTCTGTCACATACCATTTGATGTTGTCTTCCCAACAGATGCCATTTATTGTACTTAATAATGTAAGCTGTTTGTCTTTTTTTTTTTTTTTTTTTTTTTTTTTTTTTACTAAATCTTAGCACCTGTTAGGCCATATTGTATTATGAATATGTGTACCATCTTGTAAGAACCCACTGAATACAGTCAAGATTGAAATCCTAGTCTTTCAGAGTGCGTTGACTAATGGTATTATGGTGTAATATACAAGTGTATCAAATGCACTTTTAGAGTGAGATGAATCGTAACTTGTACTTCTTCCATTTGTCAGGTAAGAGATGTGGAGTCTAAGCTGAAGGACAGATTAGATGACTTGATTCTGGAGAACTCCCAACTGAGGAAGAGGCTGCTGACTAAGACGGAGGAGTTTTGCCACTTTAAAGTGAACGTAGAGAGAAGTAATGCCAGAACCTTGCAGAGCTTCAAAGAAAGGGTAAACAGAACATTATATGTGACCGTCTACAGGAAAACCGGGCACAACGCGGCGTGCGTAATATCGGGAAAAGATCGATCGATTTCTTAAAAATGTATTGTTTCAAGCCGACGGAAGGGAACGGTTAGGTCCATTATAGTGGGAACGACTTAAGCTACGACGATAAAACTTGGAGAGCTCAATATCTGGACGCCGACAACTTCGTAAGTGCAAAAAAAAATTTTCGAAGGGTGCCGCGTTGTGCCTGGTTTTCCTATAGACGGTCACATATATAGTTGGCAAGCAAGCTGAGTGAGGGAGATAACTATTGAGAGACATTCCATATACGGGTACATGAAAAATACTCACCATAAATTATATAGCTACTGACTGCATTTAATTCTCAGTATAGAAATAGCTTATGGCGAGTATTTATAAAATATTTACTGTAAGCTATATAGCTGCAGATTGCTCTTCATTCCCACTTTGAATCACTCTAGCACACTGCATGTTTTGCCATAATATCAGAAACTCCTATAGAGTGGAATGAGCAAATCTATCTATTTGTATTATTTGCTTGATAAAGTTATCCTTGACTCCCTACAGTGATTCACCATCTACATTGCATTAGCTATCCTTGACTCCCTACAGTGATTCACCATCTACATTGCATCAGCTATCCTTGACTCCCTACAGTGATTCACCATCTACATTGCATCAGCTATCCTTGACTCCCTCTACAGTGATTCACCATCTACATTGCATCAGCTATCCTTGACTCCCTGTGATTCACCATCTACATTGCATCAGCTATCCTTGACTCCCTACAGTGATTCACCATCTACATTGCATCAGCTATCCTTGACTCCCTACAGTGATTCACCATCTACATTGCATCAGCTATCCTTGACTCCCTACAGTGGTTCACCATCTACATTGCATCAGCTATCCTTGACTCCCTGTGATTCACTATCTACATTGCATCAGCTATCCTTGACTCCCTACAGTGATTCACCATCTACATTGCATTAGTTATCCTTGACTCCCTGTGATTCACCATCTACATTGCATCAGCTATCCTTGACTCCCTACAATGATTCACCATCTACATTGCATTAGCTATCCTTGACTCCCTGTGATTCACCATCTACATTGCATCAGCTATCCTTGACTCCTTACAGTGATTCACCATCTACATTGCATTAGCTATCCTTGACTCCCTACAGTGATTCACCATCTACATTGCATTAGCTATCCTTGACTCCCTATGATTCACCATCTACATTGCATCAGCTATCCTTGACTCCCTACAGTGATTCACCATCTACATTGCATTAGTTATCCTTGACTCCCTACAGTGATTCACCATCTACATTGCATCAGCTATGTATATCATGTAATCACCTTGTTGTGCTTTCTCAGTTTGACTGAAGAAGGTCCACGGACCGAAACGTCTCAAAGAAAGGAATTTATTCTGCTATATACAAGAAAGTTAGCTAATCATCTATAGTTAGATGCAAGTAGTTTTGAATCCTATAACCTAACAAGAGATTTCAGCTGTCAGACCTCATGAAGCATATCTTCTGTGGCAGATTTCTCAAACAACTTAATTACTCTCAAAAATAGTCAAAAAAGCTATTAGAAGTCTGGTATAGAAAATGCTGATATAAGTTAGTTAACTTCAGTAAGTTTCTTGGAGAGTTATACGTATGTGTTTAAGGGTAAAATTCACCTCTAAAGCTTTTGGTGACATATTTGGTGCAACGGTAGGTACATAGCTACAAATAGTTTTAAAGTTAAAAGAGCACCGTATGGATATATTTGGTTTTCTGTCTATAAGGACCGTGCTTACAGTGATGATTGACTATTTTTAGGTGCAAGTACTTCTAAATGCGAGGACGAAAGCAAAGTTGGGAGTGGCACTCGGCATAAATGATGATTCCTCCTTGCCTTATGAAGACTGTCATCGGCCGGCGAGTGCCCCATACACAGAGAAAGAGACAGTTATGATTCACCAGTCACTGTTGACTTCAGAAGAGAACCTCAAGCAACAAGCTGCTCGGAGCCGGCCTAGTACTACACCATGATGACTGGGACTATTGTTGATGCTGATGCCACCATAAACTCTTCTATGTAAACACTCATTGAGCCATTCAATTATTCATTTTCATACCATCAGTAGCAGCACCTACTTATTCATTTTATGACTTGACTGATTAGTGGAATTTAACATTAATAACGTCAATTTTCTAATAAAGCAAAAATCACCGAATGTATATTGGTAGAAGTTGAAATTTTATTACCTCATAATAGTAAGTTAGTAGTTACCTATCCATTGCTTAAAAAGCTTGTATCTTGATTTAGTAATTCTTGTGCATTTATTGAACTTTTGGCGAAATCGTCCGCCATATGCGTGGATGCAGTATATCACTGTCTTCCCAGTGGTCATATCTTGAGCATACACAGAGCTGCCACTCATCCCATAGTAAGTGTCACAAGAATGGCCTAGCTGCAGCTCAGAATCCCATACTATCTGGCACCTTGACCCCCACAGGCATAATTTTGGCTTGTCTCCTGGGTAACCGTAAACATTCACTGGGAGTTCTGGCACTGAGTCCAGCCAGCCTATATCCATGAAGAATGGTGAAGGTTCATTTACTATAATCATGGCATAATCGTAAGCTGGAAGACCCAGATATTTCCAACCTTTGTTAACAATAGCGTATTTCCAGCTATGGTAATAGCCATTGTTTGGACTACAGGATTTTGCCCGCAGTACACTCATATTCTTTCTCCATTTTTTAGTAATGAAGTCGTATAAACAGTGGGCTGCTGTTAGAATATGTCTGGGACCAACAAATGTTCCAGTACATCCAGTGTTTATGTAACCTATGGAGTTGTAGGGGAAGGAGTTAGTGTCCGTGACTTGAACTCGAGTATCAGGTGGGAAGATGGACTTGTGTATTTGGTTAGCTTGGATATCTCTAACTATATCATCATACGATGCATTTGATTTCCTTTTGGATGCTTTTGCTGATCTGTCAAGGTTACTGGAAGAAGGTATTTCATATTCATTACCTGATGAAGTCAATATAAAGAACTCTTGATACTGATTGTCTTCTTGTAGAGAAACACTGTAACTATTTTCTTCTAGGTAGCTGTACAACACATCATCTAGTGCAGAGTCAGCGATGTTGCTATAGTCGTACTTCTCAACTCTTGTCAATGGGCCAAGGTCAGACATTTGGAAGAAAGTCGTCCCATTTAGTTGGAGTTTACTTCTTCTATTGCCAGTTTGTAAGTCACTGGGTTCTTCCCGTGTTCTATTCCAAAATAAAATAGTTTTGCTGGAGGTAGGTTTGACCACCAGGTAACCAGTAATACTAATAATTAGGACAATTGTAATTGACTGCACACCAAAACACTTCATTTCTTGCCAGTACTTCTACAAGTCTACAGCTTTATCTAGGTACTTATAAGTGAATGATAGCACACAAGTACAGAACAAGTACAGCTGTAGTCAATGTACTGATACAAACTATTCTATTGTAAAAGAAACCTATCTCTACACAAATTACATTCAGTTCTGATACCACAAAATGTTCCAACGCTAGCTACCCTCACAAATGAAGACACATACTGTAAGTGTATACAGAATCATCAACATGCTATTTTGTAGTAACAAGCTACTTTTTAATTTAGAGGGCAATTGGTTGATGTGAAGGGAACAAGCATAGCACACACAGATGCAGACATACTGACTTGGATTAGTGAAGATTAATATGCCTGCATCCCTCCAACACACTTGTAACTTTTTTCAGATAGAGAACTCAGCTACACATGTAAATGATGGTGGCAACACCTTACCATGCAAGTCTAAACATACTGCCTGGCAACCAACTGTCTTACAAATGAATGAATGAAATGTCAGAGTTAGTTTCCGATAGAGAACACTATTATTAAAGAAATTATAATTACTATGTATATGATCGTGACAACCTTTTACCATACCAGCCAAAACACACACTGGCATTGTGTATGGACTGATTGGAAGGACACTAATCCAAACATAGGAATCTTTAATGCACCAGCAATGACAATGTACTAAATTGCTAAATTGCCCTTTACAATTTGTTACAGCCCTGCTGTGGTTTTCTGCTCTCTCTCTCTCTCTCCACCAATGACAGCATTTATGATTTCGCCATATGTCTGAAAGTTTCATTCCAGAGTGATAGTCATAATGTCAAACTGATCTTAGCTCTGTGCTATAACAATACAATAAAACATACTATGCTCTAAGGTAGTTACTGGTTCATCTATTGTCAAAGTGAGTGGTAATGTATCTATGTCATTTATGTCATTTAAAAGTAAAAGAACTCTCTCAATTGGCTGTTAGAACGAGAAAAATTTGCTATTATTAAAAAAATTCTCTTGTACACATAACTCCTGTCATAGTGAAGCCATTATAATATAAAATGTACTAAAATAATTTCAGAATATACATAACAAACTTAATGAAGAAATAACGTAATGTGTAATAGAGCAACTGTGACAATATCAATATCCTCTAACTAGATGCATACAGTAAGTTATCTCTGTTCACTACTAACAACAGTAAGAGTAATCTATTATAACTAGTAGCTACATTATTATATGAATGTATAGAAATTGATAACTGACACTACAGCACTTATTGTGTATCAATCCAGGTTTGTATCAAATTAATTACTTTTTCGGTCAAAATGACGCCTCTGTTTTTGTTTTGTAAGGTATTGTAACCAGTATGGACACCAATAATCACTCCTTTGCCATCTTCCTTGATATGATAGACTGCACTGCCACTCATTCCTCCACAAGTATCGCAATCATGAAAAAGCTCAAAATCACTATTGCTAGTGACTTCACCGATAGAAAAATACATGTATTTTTCTTTAAACGTTTTCTTTTTATTATCCTCTGTGTAATATGTATTCTTGTCCCCAGGATAGCCAGTAATAGATATTGTCTTTCCTTTTACATCATCCTCTTCCATCCATTCCATGCTTATGTAATCTGTTGACTCATACTTCTTTGTAGTTGTAACCAGAGCGAAGTCGTATTGACTCCAGTCGTTATTTTTATACTCTTTTGGAAGGAACACTTTATCCTGAGTGTAGTAATCGTTGGGGACTTTATCTATTTTTCCAGCCGTTTGTATCGTTATATATGGCATTCCTCTGAATATTTTGCCTAAATCTTTGTAATCTTTTTTTCCCCCCTCATGATCATAAACACAGTGTCCTGCAGTGAGGATGTGGTGAGGTCCCACAAAGGTTCCTGTGCAACCACTCTCAAAATACACTATCGATTCCTGGGGTAATCTGTAAACAGTTTTGATTTTAATCCGTTTATCTGAGGGTCCAAGAACTTTTCTAGGGGAATGAAGTCCATCTGAATGCAAATTTGGTTCCAATTTTTCCACACCATCAGATTGCACAGTTTCATAACACTCAATAGATAACTGTTCGTTCTTTTCTTGTGCATCATTTTTTCCATCCATGGAGATGCACCTATCTCCATCTTCCAACTGAGTTTCTGCTGCAGTAGAATATAGCAAGCATCCTAACCAGATCAAGTGCAATAGAGATGCAGCTTTAAAAAGATAAGCAGCAGCCATTGCACATTTAATGAGAATAACTGAGTTGTCCTAATTCTTTTTATAGTCAACAAATTGTAATGATCTCATATAGCTTCGATGTGATGTAATCTTGTCCTGAGCTTCGATGTGATATAATCTTGTCCTGAAACACTTAGGGGAAGAAAGTCAATTGTTGGTAAAATTTTTCTTTTTTAAAAATCTTGGAGTCATTTGGTGATAAGTTTTCTTTTTGTAGGGTAAGAAAATAATCACCTTGTTACATTTTACAAAGACTGCAAAAAGATGGCGCTGGTGTGCATCAATATTTTTAAGGTCAAAAGAAAGATTCGAATCCACTAAATTATAATTTAGATATTATGCTATAGCAGCTGCGGAGAACCAAAAACATCTTTGGTGGAAGGGGCACAATTTTAACCACCAAATAACCAGGGGCCAAAAATTTGCTTATTTTTAATTTTATACTGTGTACAATGTACACAATTCTAGTTATAAGTAAACTATTATTCATTGTTGTAAAAACTTACATTGTCTCCATTTTTACTGTAGCCTAAATATGGTACATTCAATGTGTCCAATCAGATTGCTCAATTTGCAGTGAATGTATTTCATACCCTCCTCCCAGGAGGTGGATAAATAAATTGTCCCATCAAAATTAGTTTTTGTGCCAGTTCCTGTAGCCAACAGCCACGGTACAAGTTCCTATAGCCATGGTACAAGTCTATTGCACCACTCCATTGGTTGGGGTCCCTAAGGGAGGGAACACTATCCTCAGGCCTTCAGCCCTCTGTTGTGTAAATCCCCGTACCTCTATATTGGTGTAATCTATACTTATTTCATACTAGACATCTTCACACTGTCATTTTTAGGTAAGTGACCAGTGAGATATGACACCTTATCATGGTTGGGTTGTTATATCACCTTTATTAGCAAGTTCATTGCCCTCTGATAGCTAGTAGTTATAACAACTAGCCTAGCTTACCTGTTTTCTGTGTTTTTACAGCTACCTACTTCTAGTGAAGCCCACCCAACCATGTCAAAGGAGCAGCTGCTAAAATATCTGCTGAGGGTGTGGGGAGCCACTAGAGAGTTGTACAGCCAACTTTACATCATGAGTTACAAACCCTAGTACAAACTACTGCAGTGAAAATATCTAGCATAGAATAAATCACTTATTACACTCAGTCAGAGTGACATGGCAACATATTTCACTCTTAGGCTTTATTTTTACTCTGCCTCTGGCTCTTGAAAATATCCTGCTCTGAGAAATTTTGCCATATCACACTCTGACTCTTGTAACAAGTATTATATATATGATTCATTTGATAATATCATGAGTCTGTTGGCTTAGTATTTACATGAGTGTCGCTGGCACGGGCGTCAATATAGCCAATCAGACTAGTGATATTCTGTGGTATCCAATGAATATTAATTTATTATGTACTGCTCATGTGTGAATACCATAGCAACTGTTTCTTGTGCAGTAAACATTGTATAACCTGGGGAGATGTGATAACCCAATCTGATAACTATGGACACAGGTGATACGGGAAAATATTGCCCTAAGCCACATCCTGTTTATTTTAATGATTCCTATGTGGCAATAGGTATTAGACCCTGTTCAGTACATAATTGGGCAAGCGAAGCGAGACTCTCACTAATGGGTCTCAATTCGAGATTTTGGTATTATTATATATATATATATGGCAAAGTTCAAAGAGGTCAATGCGTGTCCACCCCCCGGAGGCTACGCCACAACATAAACATTAGCGCGGGCGCAAGAAATTCGGGTGAAAAGACTTTGAAATAATGTTAGGAAAAGAAAAAACGGCAAAGAGCTACAGAGATAGAATGGGAGAGACATTCGCAGTTAGGTCTTTCAAAGTTAGCCTCGTTCATTATACTTTTTAGCAGCGGTGGTAAGTAAAATTCGTCAATGCACAGTTCGTCATAGCTTTACACCTTACATAACAGATTTGTTCTTACTTTGAAAAAAGAAACAAAGTCCAATAGTCAAGTCACTAAGAGAATACAACGCAATGATCCTTAGAAATTTGATTGCTTACCCCTTGAAAATTCTTTGTCCTATAGTCAAAGCAAGAAGAGAATACAAAGCAGGTCTTGTGCTGGTATATCCAGTGAAGAAGTATGTATAAAAGTGTTGTGTGTTGCTAAAGAATAGCAATAAACTAAACAAAAAAATTTAACAAAAATTATTAGCAGCTAGCATTCAAATTTAAATTTCAGTCAGACCAGCTCGCTCGCCATTTGTGCTGAAGTGCATCACTAGTAAATATTTATCATGTACTGAACTCAGGTACTCCCATAGAGATTAATACAAATCATGCTACCCCAATATTTTACCATATCACGTCCCCTTTGGCATTCTAAAAGTGTTATTGTATCCCCTTGGGCTTAATTTCCAATTTTTTCACAATAAATTTTCATGGTAAATAAAAATACATCATTTTGACACATCTATAATATGTGTTATTCTTTTATCTATTAGTGAATTATCACTATTATTATTGTGTGTTTTTGGATGCAGTGGACATTGTGAAACTTTGTGTCTGTGTTGCTGTAGGGAAACCAATATTAGCTAATTGTAGAACCAGTGAGTGTTGCTCCAGCAAACAAGTGCAGTACCATTTTGATGAAGTACTAGAAAATGAAGGCCCAGGCTTCCTGTGTGAGCTCAAGACACGAGACACATCCCCTATTTGTTCTAATGAGGCTTTTTTAAATAACTGTTGAGACTTTTGCAGATTTTTGTGTTCAGTTAATTCAATAATTTGAATTTCTGGTATATTATTTTTTTGTGAGACAAGTCACCAGTTGAGCTGGCTTCAATTTTTCCCTCGAAGATACAAATTTGGTGTCTCGATGGATACTGTACGTCTTGGGACAAATGGTGGTCCAAACTTCTTTGAAAGTATCTGGCTCATACAGTGTATTATCATTCTTCCTCACTGTACAAAAAAAAAGAAAGAAGTCCTAATGAATGGTCTAATTCAGTTGGGGGTATTTCGCCTATTTTTCTGTGCTGTCTAACCTACCTCACACAAGTTCCTCAAATCTGATATTGTCTTCTGTTTTGTATTATAGTTTTTTGGTTGGTCGACAAACATTTCCAGTTCGTGGTCCAACACACAGAATTCAGTGAAGATATCTATTATGGAATAAACCATTTAATACATACACTCTTCAGAGTGATATGGCTAGATATTTCACTGGGCAGACTACATGCCAAGCGGTCTATATAATCTTAATGTTTATCTTGCTCGTAAGTGAATCGTGTGCAAGTGAGTGTGTGCAAGTGAGTGTGTGCAAAGGTTAATAGATTAAATTGCTTGAGTCCGCAAAAAGAAAAAAAATGTGTCTTGGACAATTTGACAAACATTTTATTCAAAAAGGAAAGAAAACTTGGTACCCTTGACCCTTGCTTATTAAAAATCTTTAACAACCAGCAGGTGTTTTAATATTGACTCTATTCTTCAGGTAAATATGGAAGAAGTAATAATTCATTTCACAGGGCTCGTTAGTTATTAATTAACTACATGAATGCCTGGTTTCAATTCAGTTTCAGCTTCTCTATTGTACATTTTCCACTTCATTATATTTTT
>WLWD01001512.1_pt1 | contig 67510 bp, 39 predicted proteins | sample 6712731 | NCBI WGS metagenome assembly WLWD01 (sample SAMN12718690, study PRJNA576275) | sponge metagenome | isolation source: marine sponge | host: Mycale hentscheli | place: New Zealand: South Island, Marlborough, Capsize Point | collected 2014-11-01 | reverse complement strand
ATCACATGAATGCTTAATGATCACATGAATGCTTAATGATCACACGAATGCTTAATGATCACATGAATGCTTAATGATCACATGGATGCTTAATGATCACATGAATGCTTAATGATCACATGAATGCTTAATGATCACATGAATGCTTAATGATCACATGAATGCTTAATGATCACATGAATGCTTAGTGATCACATGGATGCTTAATGATCACATGAATGCTTAATGATCACATGAATGCTTAGTGATCACATGAATGCTTAGTGATCGCATGAATGCTTAGTGATCACATGGATGCTTAATGATCACATGAATGCTTAATGATCACATGGATGCTTAATGATCGCATGAATGCTTAATGATCACATGAATGCTTAGTGATCACATGAATGCTTAGTGATCACATGAATGCTTAATGATCGCATGAATGCTTAGTGATCACATGAATGCTTAATGATCACATGAATGCTTAATGATCACATGAATGCTTAATGATCACATGAATGCTTAATGATCACATGAATGCTTAGTGATCACATGGATGCTTAATGATCACATGAATGCTTAATGATCACATGAATGCTTAGTGATCACATGAATGCTTAGTGATCGCATGAATGCTTAGTGATCACATGGATGCTTAATGATCACATGAATGCTTAATGATCACATGGATGCTTAATGATCGCATGAATGCTTAATGATCACATGAATGCTTAGTGATCACATGAATGCTTAGTGATCACATGAATGCTTAATGATCGCATGAATGCTTAGTGATCACATGAATGCTTAATGATCACATGAATGCTTAATGATCACATGAATGCTTAATGATCACATGAATGCTTAATGATCACATGAATGCTTAGTGATCACATGGATGCTTAATGATCACATGAATGCTTAATGATCACATGGATGCTTAATGATCACATGAATGCTTAATGATCACATGAATGCTTAATGATCACATGAATGTTTAATGATCACATGAATGCTTAGTGATCACATGGATGCTTAATGATCACATGAATGCTTAATGATCACATGAATGTTTAATGATCACATGAATGCTTAGTGATCACATGAATGCTTAATGATCACATGGATGTTTAATGATCACATGAATGCTTAATGATCACATGAATGCTTAATGATCACATGAATGCTTAATGATCACATGAATGTTTAATGATCACATGAATGCTTAGTGATCACATGAATGCTTAATGATCACATGAATGCTTAATGATCACATGAATGCTTAGTGATCACATGAATGCTTAATGATCACATGAATGCTTAGTGATCACATGAATGCTTAATGATCACATGAATGCTTAATGATCACATGAATGCTTAGTGATCACATGAATGCTTAATGATCACATGAATGCGTAGTGATCACATGAATGCTTAATGATCACATGAATGCTTAATGATCACATGAATGCTTAATGATCACATGGATGCTTAGTGATCACATGAATGCTTAATGATCACATGAATGCTTAATGATCACATGAATGCTTAATGATCACATGAATGCTTAATGATCACATGAATGCTTAATGATCACAATGAATGCTTAATAAAGTCAAAACATGTGCTTGAAGTCTTAACTACTGTATTTACCAACCACAAGCAGCTTTGCTTCACTTTGAGACTTAATGTGATCGCTTTACTATCCATTGCTTGTGCTATTAATATCGAATGGCACGCTTACCCATGCTATTACTCTTACTAATTAATAAGTGCATTATTACAAAGAATAGATGTAACGTAGCAAGTTTTACTCATGCTGATATGAGAGCGAAGTTTTGCTGCCAAGGAGCTGAATGCTTATTGGTCACTTGGACTCAGACTAGGCTGTCCATATACAGAGTATGAAATACATCTAGGGGAACAGCAGAGAATTCCATCGCAGGTTCAGCACAATCAAACAGATGATGATATTCCAGAAGTTACATGTAGGGTGTGGCTAAAATATTTACTTCCGGTCACTCTAAAGTGGGGTTCGGCCGAACCCCCCAAACCCCACCTTGCTACGGGTATGATATAGCTATAAAATTAGCCATAAAAAGTAGCTGTAGTTACAGACAATCCTGCCATTGTAGTTTTAGATAAAAGTGGATGTTTTTCAGTAGGTGTGGCTAGTTTAGGGTATCAGTGACTTTTCAATATGATCCAAGTATCAATACCAGGCACTTTCCTGGGGAGGTATTGAAGTATCAATACCAGGCACTTTCCTGGGGAGGTATTCAAGTATCAATACCAGGCACTTTCCTGGGGAGGTATTGAAGTATCGATACCAGGCACTTTCCTGGGGAGGTATTGAAGTATCGATACCTAGTTCTCAAGTATTGCCCACCACGAATACATACTCAATAATCTTGTATGTACACCATTCAGGTATTAATTTCATCATCTCATAGCCGCAGACCAACTACGTTGTCTGGCTACGCATTCTGAATGTTACTTAGTGCTTTAGAAACTTTTTTATGTATTGTTCTCTTTTATCAGAATAAATATACCAACACAAAAAAGCACTTTGGTCCTTTCAGTACCTTAACAAGTACCTAAGACAATTCTCCTGTTGCGGTAGCCAACTGTGGAGAGGGAGCTTGTGATCATCTTTGCCCCTTTAATTCCATTAATTGGCGAGTGAGCGACAGTATTAGGGGTGGATAATGCAAAATCGGGTATATGTTATATATATGTATGTATGGATGGTATATGCCCTTTAAACGCGCGTGCGGGGAACTTTTTTCTCCAAAAAACACGGCTTTTTAGGCTTGACCCCAATTTATTCTGAAACTACAGCATTAAGTAAGCCTTACTTTATACTTAAGCTCCGAAGTGTGAGAAAATTCCTGCGAAAACGCTTGAAACAAAAAGTTAATTCGACCGGTTACTATGGCATTGAAGACCCTTTTCCAGACTTAATTTTAAAACTTCTCCGTTTTAGGGGGATACGGAGTGCCGATTGTTGGTTGTCAAGAGCCATTGGTAGTCAGAATGCCTTAGTATTAATGCTAAGGAAGCTACTACTTCTCGAGGGAAGCTGAGGTAATTACCTAATTCCATATTTGTTAGCTAAATATGCTAAATAACTCTGGCCTTTCTTTTTTATAGCTAAGAGCTTGTTGTCAACAGTGACTGGTAAATTCAAATAGTCAGAATGACTCAAATTTGGTACTACAAAAGTTACCACTTGCTCAAGAAAATGAGGTAAGAAAGTAATTTTGTATATGTGTGCTAAAATTGATTGTATTTTGTTTTTGTAGGTGAGAGCTTGTCAAGAATTCAAGGTAATTCAGATGGACAAAGTAACTTCAATTTGATACTACAGAAGTTATCAATACTCAGGAAAATGAGGTAAGTAGTAATTCCATATTTGTTGGCTAAAATTACAAATAATAACATTGGTTTATTTTTTTAACCATAGCTGAGAGCTTGTTCAAGAGTTACTGGTAATTGAGATTATCAGAATGGCAGATGTTTGATACTACAAAAGTTACCTTTAATCAGGTAAGAGAGTGATTTTGTATTTGTTTGCTGAAATAAAAGGTCATAACTGCTATTATAGTGTTTGCATGAACTAAGCTAAAACATAGTAACAATACTTATTTTTATGTTACCTAACTATCAGGCTCGCTCGCCATTTGTGCTCAAGCACATCACTAGTTTGTATATACATATGTGTGGACGTAAGTATGTCATTTTGTACTTTGACCCTCTGGTTTTTGTGTTTGCTTGGTGGTCGACCCCATCCCCATACTCCACTAATTGGAATCCTTCGGTTTATTGTTCTTTACCCTATCATCAATTGTTTACCCCTTTGAATTCGGTTGTGCCTGAAATATCTGTTGTTGTTTTTGTTTTGTGAATGCAGTTATATCTTACAAACTTAGGAGTTCCATTTTCTATTTGAATTAGCCAAAGTGGTAAGTTAACTTGGCTAATGCCCAACAGTATTGTTTTAAGCTATTAAAAAACAACAACATTATCCAAAGGTCAAGTCCTGAAAGGAAGTCTTGTGTTGCTATACCTAGTGATCAAGTTGGCATGAAAGTGTACACTATGCTACAGCTATTGCTCAGCTAAAGAATATCACAACTAAACAACTACAAATTAAACGTCTCAGCTACCTTCACACAGCATTTTTGGCTTCTGCAGTAGTAAGCAAATCACAATGTAGGGTAAGATCACCTTATATGTGGTAATTCTTTAGAAATGTATGTTGTTTTTGTTTTATCATTCAGTCTATTTAGTCTTAAACGTAGCTACAAGTAGCCATTGACTATAGTAGTGATAGCTTCATCTAAATGACCTGTGTTCCTGACAAAAAGCACTCCAGCTACTTTAAAATGGCCGAGTATTTAAATGACATATATATGGTAAGGGGTTTCAATGTCATAGTAACCACTCTCCGTAACTATTTGACTTGCCGTCTTAAACTAGGTGAACAGGGTCCAGGCATGAATGCACATAGCCTTATTGTTACTTCTGTATACAGATTTTGTAAAGGCAAAATTCAATTTTTATCTTGAATTACTTGTACATACACAATGGCTCGCTCGCGATTTGTGCTGAAGCACATCACTAGTATGTTTATCTACCAAACATTTGGTTTAAAATTCATTAAGTGTAACGAAATTGAGTTTTGTTTCCAATAGAACACTTTCTTATAATTGGGTAGCTTAAAAAATAAGATTTATGCTTAATAGCTCGCCCACTTCCTGATACACACACACCATAAACAATTCCCAGTACCTTGTGGATTGGTGCCAGTTCTACCTTCCAGGTCAGCATATGTTTGGTCCAACATACGAACAGTATTACCAGATTGGGTAATATGGTTTCGAATATAATCCAAAAATATTGAATAATTCTTGTCATTTTCTTCAACCATCGATATCAGTCTACGATACACTAACTTTGCTAGATTGTCTTTTGTTTCTCTTGCTTCTGGATTTGTTACTTGACTGTGTAGATTTTGTTGAACTATTTCTTTATCCCTCAGAAACCTAGCCACCTTTTCCAAGTTATTTTTTATAGTCAAAATGACTTGTTCTTCATGTTTCACTAAAGTTATGTAACCAGGATTTTCTTTACCTTTCGACATAGTCTAAAAAATTGATTTAAATCAGAAAAACATCATCACTCAGGGGTCTTAGCTTACCTTCTAACCGTCCCGATCTGGTCAGGACAGTCGCGCACAGGACGCTCCTGTCTTACTCCCACTCAACCAGCTACAGCTTTTCCCGACAAAATACTCTACCACCTTGTGTACAGTCAGAAAAGTAAATAGCTAAGGGCGTGTCAGCAAAGGTCTATATAAGGGAGGCGTCGCGTCGCGCGCATGAAAAAACACCCGCTTCAGGAATGTTTATCACGTGCACGAGCGGCTAAATACAGGAATAACGAACTTTGAACTTGTAATGGCGCGTGCAGTTCCCACATGCACGGCCGTGGCTTTTACCACACTTCGAATGCGGTCTTTCTTTGTTTTGTCGAGCTTGTGGCAGGAGACCGTTTAGTGGCATTGAAAACCTTGGAATGAGCTAGCCTGGCGGTGCCGACCCTTTACCTTCTTTTCGCCCACCAACAACGGTAAAGGGTCGGCTCCGCCAGACTAGGAATGAGCTGTTTCATGAATTCTGTTTTACAGTGTTTTCTAAATGTCAATAGTCTTTTCGAAATTATCTCTCATTAAGGTTCCATATCTGATCATGGTACTGTTCTTAAGTTTTAGCTGAAAATGTCTGCATAAGTCTGTCACATTTTAATATTTGATTTCAGAATGCAAGAATATAGATTTTTGTGTTCTCTGTTTTCTTCATGATTATAAATCGTACATAACTAATACATTAAAAGATTAGAACATATTAATTCCACAGATACAAATTATGTTTTATTTGGATTCAGTGCGCGAGCCATTACGAGTTCAAAGTTTTGGATTCATTCCTGTGTTTAGCCTCTAGTACCTCCTTATGAACTTGTGGCTGACTTTTTGCCATTATGCTAGTCAACCGACAAAACACAGACTTCAAAAAAATTTGGAGCGTTCCCCGAACTTAGCGGGTAGTCTCTTCAACCAGCCAGCCTTTATTCTCCCCACCTTGAGAAGGCTAGGTTAGCGAGAGGTTAGGACTTGATTTTTGTTTTTTAATCACTCACTTGATCAGACCACAATGGAGTTAATGAGAAGCGTTAACTGAGGTTAGTAGGCGATGACCCATACTACGCGCAGGCGCATAGGGTAGGAAACAGCAGCCAAAAGGAAGAACCCACGCGCCACGCTAAAGAAGTTGCTTAGGTTGAGAAAGAAAGAAGAGCATTTCTGTAGAGAGCGGAGGCGTGAGATAGGACCAGAGATGGCAGAAGGAGGGGGTGGACTACCGGAGAATCGAGCGGAGAGCGGGAGACAGACCCTAGTCGGGTGAGGGAGACACTCAGAGAAATCTTGATAGAAATCCCGGGGTTTCAGATGCTAACGGAACGAGGGATCCCCCGTCACTGCTGGAAGGGGCGCAGCCAGCGACAGCACGTGGAGGAACAGAGAGACTGGAGCGAGAGTCCCAGTCAGCACCAGCAACAGCTCCTGGAGGATCCGAGGGACCAGGAACGGAGGCCCCTGCAGCAGCGGGCACCAGTGAGAATGGCAAGGGGTAGCGAAGGTTCTCCCTTACCAGGGATGATGGGGGCGTTCTCCCGTGGAGAGGCCCCCCTAACTAATGTCGTAGGGTAGCATAGCAATAAGCTCCTATTGGGGGGTAGTGATAATGTGGGGAAGCTGGTGCAAAGTTGCAGGATGACCCCTAAGAGAGAGGGACTAGGGGGGCACGAACTTGGGAGTTAGCAAAAGGCACCGGCTGGGGGTTTGCAAGAGGGCGCCCTGACCAAGGGGGTTGCTGGAGGGCACGGGGGGCTGGCATGAGGGCACGTTGCAAAGGGTTTGCATGAGGGCACCCTGCTCGGGGGCTTGCACGAGATCACCCTGCTCGGGGGTTTGCACGAGAACGCCCTGCTCGGGGGTTTGCACGAGAACACCCTGCTTGGGAGGGCACCCTGCTCGGGGGGTTGCATGAGGACACCCTGCTCGGGGGGTGGCATGAGGACACCCTGCTTGGGGGGTGGCATGAGGACACCCTGCTCGAGGGTTTGCATGAGGACACCCTGCTTGGGGGTTCGCATGAGGACACCCTGCTCGGGGGTTTGCATGAGGGCACCCTGCTCGGGGGGTGGCATGAGGACACCCTGCTCGGGGGGTTTGCATGAGGACACCCTGCTCGGGGGTTTGCATGAGGACTCCCTGCTCGGGGGCTCGCATGAGGACACTCTGCTCTGGGGCTTGCATGAGAATCTTCTGCTCGGGGGCGGCATGCGGGCAGTACTCATTGGAGGGCCAAGGGAGGTTCCACTAGGGGTCCCGCATGACATTTGCAACTTGAGGGTGTCGCGTAAGTTCATGGAGGGTAGTGTGGTAGACTAGGATCACATCAAATTTTATTGAATGCAGGCGCAGGCAGGCAGCAGTCAGAAAAAGGCCCAGGAGTATTGGGCAGGATGCCAATGATGGCGGCGTTGGCTGGGCTACCACTGAGTGAGCGGGCAGTAGAACAGACGAGCCCTATTTCAATGGCAACGCTCACGAATTCGGTGGCGTTGACCGCCCCACCTCCCAAGCTGGCAGTGGGAGGTGCGTTTATTGGAGAGGGCCTGCCCCGGTCCCCCAGAATTGGCCGCCAAGATACACTGCTGGGAGTATGTGGATATGGGGGAGTTGCTGCCGGAGTTCCTGGCGCGGCAAAGGGAGGAGGACGAGGCGAAGGACAGAGCAGCAAGGCAGGGCCGAAAGGTCACGGACATTCTGACGTGGGTCCAGTGCTTCAGTGCCTTTGTAGCAGTGATGGCGCCAGTGGAACCTCAAGTAGTCCCAGAGATGATGGCGTACCTGAGCCTCATTGTGCGTGCCAGCCAGGACTTTGAAGGTCTGGGCTGGGTTCGGTACGATTCGGCATTTCGGAGGCAAGCGGCTGCAACCGGCAACAAGAGGTGGTCCGTAATCAATCCCACGCTATATGTGAATTTTTCAGCTCGGAAGGTTGGAACACAAAGGTGCGAGCTCTGCTTCGCGACAAGCCACACGGAGCAGGACTGCGCCCAGAGTGGCTCCCGGGACCCTGGGATGTCAGAGCGCCTGAAGCATTTGGAGTCGGCAGTCATTGCAATAGCCAGGCCAGGCCCTAGCAGACCCCCAGGGGGGCCACACCAGCCGGAGCAGTCAGGCGGGGAAGCGTGCCGGAAGTGGAACACGGGGGGATGCAGTTACCCTCGCTGCAGGTTCCGCCACGTGTGTTCCGGTTGCGGGGGCAACCATCAACTTATGCACTGTGGGAGCCGGAAGCCACTAGGAAGGCTAGGCCGTCGGCCCTATTGAGAACAGGCCACTACCAGGAAGATACTCTTAGACGGAGAGGACAAGGGACCCTGAGACTAGCTGCTGAAATGTTTCTGTTCATGTTGGAGTTAATATGACAAGGATATTCATGTATTAGTTACGATGACAGTTGGAAGGGGGGTAACGCACCGAGGGGGGTGGGGGTGGAAAGGGGGTGGACTGGGTAGGGAGAAACCGTGAGTAGTAAGGAGGGGGGGGGGAATTAACGGGAGGGCAGGATTGAGTGGTATGCACTGTGTGGTATTAGGTGGCTATCCCTACACGGAGCACCTGTTGGAGATGGAGTCGTGCCGGTGGGAATGCCCAGTTGTTCTACCACAATACCTGAGGCAGGTGGAAACGCCACTTGAATGGAGAGAGTGGGATCGAGAGCTAGCCACTCACCCAGACCAGCGCTTTCGGAGGTATATTGTGGAGGGCATACGAAAAGGGTTCAGAGTTGGATGTAGGAAGGAGCCGACCAGCAGTGCGACGAAACCACTCAGAAACATGCCATCGGCTCAGGACAAGCCGGAAGTCATTGATGAGTACCTGGCTGAGGAATGCAGCAAGGGTAGAGTTATTGGCCCGCTGGACCCTCAACGGGTTCCCCAGGTACATGTGAACCGCTTTGGAGTAATTCCAAAAGGGACGAGTGGGAAGTGGAGACTCATAGTAGACATGTCATTCCCACCAGGGTCCTCTGTAAATGATGGAATCTGTGAGTCAATATGTTCATTGTTGTATGTGGGCGTACGTGAGGCGGTGAGAGGTATAGTGACCAGGGATAGAGGTACTTTGATGGCAAAGGTGGATGTGAAGAGTGCCTACCGAAATGTGCCAGTACACCCAGACGACAGGTGGCTGATGGGAATGAAGTGGAGGGGCTCAGTCTTTGTGGACGTAGCCCTTCCATTTGGCCTTCGTTCAGCTCCGAAGATTTTCACGGCAGTGGCGGATGCAGTGGAGTGGATTACAAAGAAGAAAGGGGCAGACTTTGTCATCCACTTGGATGATTTTTTAGTGATGGGGGCCCCAGAGACGGAAGAATGCAAGGTTGTGCTGAGAAGACTCCTCAACGTGTTGGAGAACCTGGGCTGGAAGGCCCGGACACAACCCTGACATTCTTGTGTTTTGAGCTGTACTCGAGAAGGTTAGAGGTTCGTCTTCCATGTAGGAAGCTGGAAGAGCTGAGGGGGTTGGTGCAACAGTGGAAGGGCAAGAGATCAGGCTTACTGAAGGACCTGGAATCTCTGATTGGGAAACTGGCACATGCTGCACAGGTGGTTGGGCCAGGAAGAACGTTCCTCAGGCGCATGCATAGTTGCCAACTATCCCGGTTTTGCCGGGATTATCCCGATTTTTTTAGCCTTTCCCGGTTTCCCGGTTTTTTTTTAGCCTTTCCCGGTTTTTTTAGCCTTTCCCGAATCCCAGGTTTGCAATAGGATTTCCCGGAATTCTGATAGAGTTAACCAATTATCGGTCAAATACTCGAAATAGAGTACCCGTTATTAAGGTCCACGTAACGCCAAATACTCGATTCCTACAACAAAGGGGGTTAATAACTATTAGCCAATAGCTGCACACAATAGTCTGCAAGTTAGTCTGCTTGATATCAGTGGTTTGTGTAGTGGTATAGCTATCTGTACAGCATATCTACAAGGGTGGTTACTATAAAACATTTTTCATATAAACTTGGTTGAAAACACTGAAACAAAGAATAAAATATTGTTGTATGAAATAATAGCACAACAGCAAAATTTCATCATTTGGTACAGGTGAGTGAATCAAGAATGGCTGAAGTCTTCTCAAGGAGGTTAGTGATTATTCAGTGATATTCAGGATCCAGAGTTGGAACACAAGTAGCTATAAATAGCCAGGCTGTTTTGGTAGACTGTTGGACGTCAGTGGTGTTCTCAAGCGAAAAATAGACCTGGAAAGTATCAAATAGAACAAAGAAATGACACAGAACTTCACTTATTACTCCTTTCTGATCAAGATTATTAGCTAAATTCAGTTGTTTCTGTTGTTTACTTCCGCTTGTCAAAATATAGTGTATGTATGTCCATTCCTGTTTGACTCACAACCATTACTGACATCTCTGTAGGTGTCTTTCACGGTAATACCATAGCTAGCTTTCTGAACCTAAGCAACGCGAAGTAGCGTGCCGAAGCTTAGCAACGACTTAGCAGATTTTCTCGTAGCACTGGCATTATCTTCTATAATCACAGACTGGAACACTCGGGCTCTTAATTTCTTTCAGCAATATTCATGCTATCTTAATGATATTCATGATGGTTAATTAGTGGGCGTGGCCTATCCCGATTTTTCATTTTAGAAAGTTGGCAACTATGCGCATGTTCGAGCTGAAGGCGGCAGTGCGGCATGTCAAAGGGAAGTTTAGGTTGAGCAGTGGGTTCAGGTCTGACATACTGTGGTGGGCATCGTTTCTAGAGTCATGGAACGGTGTTAGCATGATGTCAGAGCATACTCAGCAGCGAGCGAAGGCTCACATCTGGACGGATGCATCGGGGAACTTTGGCTGTGGAGTGTGGGATCCGGAAACAGGAGAGTGGATCCAACTAGCGTGGGCGGAAGTAGAGCGGCAAGATGGGCTGAGGGAGGAGAGCATCACGGCGAAGGAGCTGGTGCGGCATTGGGTAGGTCAGTCGGTCCAAGTGAGCTGCGATAACACGGGGGCAGTAGCGGCGGTGAACTCCGGGTACAGTCGATCACCCCAGTTAATGCATCTGCTGAGGTGTCTGTTCTTTGTCAGAGCACACTTTCGATTGGAGGTTTGGGCATGCCATATCCCAGGGGTCCAGAATACAGTAGGACGAAGCGGTTCATGGAGTTTTGTATGGCAATGGAAATCCCCGCCCCTTTCCCCTGACTGAGCAGGTGCTTTCATTGTTTGTGGCATGGCTCTTCAGTAAAGGGCTGGCAGCTGGCACTGTGAAGAACTATCTGGCAGCAGTACGGCATGCGCAGATATCCCAGGGACTGGGTGACCCAAGAATGGGGAGTATGCCACAGCTAGAGTACGTGTTAAAGGGGCTGAAGAGAAAATCAGAGGCACAGGCAAGGACACGACTGCCGGTTACCCTGGAGGTACTGCAGGGACTGAGAGGATGCTGGCAAACACTCCCCAATCAAAGAAATGCAGCGATGCTGTGGGCAGCAGCCACACTGTGTTTCTTTGGCTTCCTTCGGACTGGGGAAGTGGTGGTACCGGCGGATGGGGCATTCGACCCGCTAAAGCACCTGGCATATGGCGATGTTCGAATCGACAACTATCGTGATCCCCAGAGTTTGGAAGTAAGGATCAAAGCCTCAAACGGACCCATTTCGCAAGGGTGTCAGCATCTATGTGGGTAGAGCTGCTGAGGGTTTGTGTCCAGTGGCGGCGGTGACAGACTATATGGTGAGGAGGGGTCAAAATCCAGGTCCATGCTTTGTGTTTGAGGACGGTCGACACTTGACAAGGGAGCGATTTGTGAAGGCGGTGAGGGCAGCAGTGACGTCGTTGGGACTCAACAGCAATCTCTTTGCAGGACATAGCTTCCGAATTGGTGCCGCGACGGTAGCAGCTCAGCAGGGTGTGCAAGATTCACTCATCAAGACGATGGGGCGCTGGGAGAGTGCTGCGTATCTGTGCTACATTAGGACACCGAAGGAGGTTCTGTGTGGAGTGGCAGAAGAACCAGCGATGGGAAGAACCAGCGATGGGAAGGAGGGGTCTGGGGCTACCTAAGGGGGGGGTCGGGACTGGCTGGCTATGGTTCATTGTTTGATTGAATTCCTTAAAAAGAAATAATAATAATAATAAAAATAAAAAAACCGGGAGGTCATACCCAGGAATTTCCAGAATGGATTGGGTGAGGGTTGTCACTAGTGCCAACCTCTGGGCGTGAGTGGGCGGCGCCCACAGGTCTCACCCAATTGGTTAGTAGGCGACGACCCATATTACGCGCAGGCGCAAAGGGTAGGAGACAGCAGCCGAAAGGAAGAACCCACGCGCCACGCTAAAGAAGTTGCTTAGGTTGAGAAAGAAAGAAGAGCATTTCTCCTCCCACCCACCCTACAGTTCCAGTAAGATGAACGTAAGTGGCAACTTTTACTGTTGATAGTACCTGGAGGGGCGTGAGTGGGCGGCGCCCACAGGTCTCACCCAATTGACGACCCTAACCAGAGCTTCCAGCCAACGGTAGGACCTGCCAAGCCACGCCCAGTCAGGTACACTGGCCTAGGGGCCTACTAACCTCAATTACCGCGCTTGCGGTCATGCCAACTCAACCTGGACATAACTATAGTCCGTGGCGGACCATCCTCCAGCAAATATTTGAAGGGGACAATTTTTGTCACGGCGAACCATCGGTTAAATGGTTCCCCGCGGATCATTTTTGACGACACAAATAGTCCCCCTCCCTGGACCAATTTTGTCGTCAAAAATGGTCCGACCGACCAATTTTGACGGGGACCATTTTTTGCATGACAGGACCGACCGTCGACGGTGGACCGACCGTCGACGGCGCCCCTGAAATATACACTAGTGGTGTGCTTGAGCACAAATGGCGAGCGAGCCTAAAGACTATACTATTTTTATTGACTTTTAACACTGAAGCTACTGAAAATAATGTCCAGTTTTTTATTTTAGCATACAGGGTAAAGGGATTTCAGTGCTATAGTAACAACTCTCTGCAACTGCTTGAATTGAAGGAAAAAACAACAACAACAAAACAATACACGTTATTTAAAAGTTTTCTTTGTGATATTCTTTAGCTAAGTAGTGGTTGTAACACACAATGCTTTGACACAGCTGGACATGCACCTACACAGACTTCGCAGGACAATGTATTTTCAGGTAAATACTGTGCGCACGGCTTATAACCATGACAAAGAGCGCATTGACTTACCACCGCCACTAACTCGAATAGAAATGGAAGTCCCTTAAGTTGTCAAGTTTTAACTGTACCGGCAAAAGAATTCAAAACGGTAAACAATTCAATTTCTAGGGTGATACGGGTACTGATCGCTAAACCAGAGGATTCTGTTTAGTGCAATTTGGGACGGGGTCGACAACCGAACTAACACAAAACGCGAGGGTCAAAGTACAAAAATGCCTTACGTACGTCCATACATATATACAAATAAACAAACTGACATCCCCGATTTTCGATTGTGTTACCCCTGTAAGTGTCTCGCTCGCTACGCTCGCTCGCCAATTAGGATTGTTCTCTGCCATGGAGCGTGCCGTTCTAGCTCGCTTGTCCACCCTTGAAGACTATAGCAGACCTATAATGCGAACATCTGTTCCTGGACCTGCATCAAAGGTAAATAAGCTTGTACACCAATGGGAGGCTAAAGGGCCTTGATGCTGATGTTCACATTGTGGCATATTCCAACTACATTCTCTATTATCGCTTTAGTGTCTTTGGTATATGTGAGGTGACAAATATTGCTATTTTCAGATTTTTCTATTCTTTGTGCTCCTCTTTGCTTTTCTAGTTACACATTTTGCTCCTATTTGGTTTTCCATAAAATTTACAGTAGTTGCGAAATCTTAGTTTACCAAATTTTATAGATATATAGAGATTATAGAGGAAAAAATCTACCTGATCAGGCTTCTATTTTTGTTTATTTCATGTTGGCTTGTAGCTACTTCTACTGCTTCAAATTTGTCCATTTTGCTAGTAATTCGTATTTGTAGCATCTTATAACCACTGGGTTCAATAGTATAGTATTTCGATAATAGATTGGACAACAACACAAATCAAATACAACCAGAACATGAGATGATGTATACAGGATGCAAAGAAATTATCAAGAATTAAACAAGTCTCTTGATATACCACATTTCTCCCCCCTTAAAAATGAAACTACAAAATAACTAATAATCAAGTCAGTTGGATGCAGATAAATTCTCTCCAGGCTTGAACCTATCTGGAGCTTTATGATCTCTTTTGGATAGATCTTCCTTGGCTGTGAATGTGGTAGACTGTCAGCCACAGATTCCAAGCTGCTTTGTGTTGAATGTGATTACTTTGTGGTGAGCTTACTTGCTTTTTATGGTTAGGGTACTTGATTTTATGGTTAGGGTACTTGACTTTTGGTTAGGGTGCAGCTGAATTAGCTGATTCCCCAGAGATTGAAGGTGAGGCAACTACTGTGGTAGATGATCCCAATTCAGATGTCAGCTCATTCCCTTCAGATGGTTCTTGAAAATAATTTTCCTGCTGCATCAATTGTGTAACCAAGATAATCTACAGACTTCTGAAAAAAAACTTGAACTTCTTTCTCTTTACCTTGAGACCAGCTTATCCAGCCAACTGAGTACTTTTTTTAAAGAGTTTCTAGATGCTCTTGGCATCCTCCCCATAACTAATATGTCATCAAAGAACACTACAACTCCTGGAATACCTTGTAAAAATTTCTTCCATTAAAAGTTGAAATATTCCGGGAGTGGAAAAAATAATGTATGGCAGTCTCAAATATTGAAAGAAGGGTTAAGTTATAATTAAAAACATTGGCTGTTAAAAAGAGAAAAATTTCCTATTATTGAAAAAACCCTTTGTGCATTTATGACAATGTATTCCTTCAATTCATCATCCAATAGAATTCGTAGGTATGCTTGACATAGATCCAGCTTTGAAAAATGCTTACCACCATTCAATTTTACTAACCAGTCTTCAATCTTTGGTAGTTTTCTTTGAAGCTGGTTTAACCGTCAATCGAAAGTCACCACAAATGCAGGCGGATCTATTGCTTTTCAGCAAGGGTACTATTGGAGCACCTTAGTCTGCTCCTCCACCGGTTCAATGGTAACATTCTGCTTTTAGGCGTTCCAATTCCTTTTCTACCTTGTCTCTGAAAGCATACGTAATAGAGCGAGGGCGAAAATACTTCAGTTGGGAATGGGGTTTGAGATACATTTTTGCTTTGAATCCTCGTAAATTTCTTAATCCATCCTGAAATATGGGCAAATATTTTTCCAAATTTTATCTAGTAAACAATCACCCGGCATGCAATGAAATTTTCTCCAGTCCAATTGTATTTGTTTAAGCCAATCTCTGTCTAGTAGGCAAAGCCCCATACCGCCAACAATGATTAACAGTAATTCCTTAGCTACCTGACCTTCATGCCCAACCTCAACATAACAACAACCAACAACGGGAATGTCCTCTTTATTAGAACATAGCTGGTGTAGTTTTTGTATTGCAGAGGGACTTTAAATCTCTTAGGTCCTTCAGGGAGGGATTCTATATGTAGTGCCCCCACTTTCAGGGCAGGGCTTCTATATGTAGAGTACTTCCAATTGTGTTAGGAACTGTATGCGCTACGCGACACTACTGTTTTTAGGGTTATTATTATTATTATTATTATTATTGACTTTACAACCAATGGGACAAAACAAGTATTGTGAGTGAAGTGAAAAATGTAAAGTGTTTGTGGTTGAGGGTCAAACTCTAACTACTAGAGCTGCCCAAAGAAATAAATAAGTAAACAAAAGAAGAAAGTGAATAAACAAAAATGAATAAATAGGCTCATGATGTGGGAGGCAAAGTGATGTTGATATTAGATGTGTGACATTGAGAACAGGGACATAGACGACAAAATGTGCAGGGATTGCTGGGGTTGTATCTTTTGGTGAATGTATTCCAGAATTTCTGTTGAAGAGTTTTCTTGATAGTAGTTCCTCAGGCCCTTAGTGTAGCGCCTTCGCTGCGCTCGGGACGCTATAATCAAGGGCCTTTAGGGACCTTAAAATGCAGTAATTCCCTCTGAAGCAGTGCCTAACTATTATTTATGACACAGCTGCCCCCTTTTTGTATTGTGAAGTGGCCCAGCACAGTGCTGTTCAAGTGAGTGTACAGGGATACTAAATGCCAGAAGGGAGGATACTATCAGAGAAGGGAGGATACTATTAGCCAGAAGGGAGGATACTATCAGTAGTGTCCTCCCTTCTGGCTAATAGTATCCTCCCATCTAGCATTTTATTAGTATTTGGCTTATGAGTAGTGCAAGCATTGATAAAAGAATTGTTATTTTATATATGGTGCAAGAATGTTGTTTGCGCGGTTTCGGTCAGATGCAAAATATAAGATGGATTCATCGCATGCCTTGTATACTAACAATGTTTTCATAACTAATAACAATCACCACCAAAATGAGGAAGTGAGAAAGAAACAAATAACATAATGAGCAATAAAAACAACAACAATGTTCTTATGTTCTTTATTTCCATTTAAAAAGTTTTAGTACTGTTCTTTTAGACGTTGATATCACTACAGTTATGAAATTTAGCACCACTTCTAACTAATAGAAAGATTGTTGGCATTGGTAATAACACTATCTTTATGGTATTTTTGCTTTATTTTGCATCTTATATAATCAAAATCCGTCTGTACTTCTGTGTCCAGTATGCTCCATCACCAGCTGTTCATCAATGTCAGATAAATACGAACTTTTTGTATGGCCTAGCTATATATATCTTTCAAAATTTCATTATCATGTAAAGGTTGACCAAATCTTGATTCAAAAGCTAAGCTAGACTGGAGATTGACTGTAAAGAGCAAAGCTGGAGTACTGACTGTGAGGGGCTTGACTTGAGAGTTGATAGTGAGGAGCTAGACTGTGGAGAGCTGACAGTGAGGAGCTAAATAAAGGGGAGATGACTGAGTTGAAGAAGGTGGAAGAGGAGCTGGCTGAAAGAAGATATAGGGGAAACAAAGCCGTTTTATACGATTTATCTCACAAATTGAGCTGAAATGTGAAAATACGTAGTGTATGTGGGCTGGAATGTTCTTTCGACTAAGTTCACTGAAAACGTAGTGATATTGATCTAATTCCATCACTTTCACTGGTTCACTGGAGTTGAGCGAACAACATATGAAAATATTCGACTACGTGCTATGGCTCCTTAGATTTGCTGCAATTATTGGGCTCCTCTCAGTAATGTCCCTACCGTCTTTATCGTAGAGTGTCAAAATAGTACAAAGGAGGAAAAACTTATTTGATTAACTAAAGCTACAATTGTTGCCTTCTAAAACAGATAGACAACGAAATCTCGGAAACTACCACCCGTCGAACCCCTCGGGCCACTAGTATTGCCCTCTCTGTGCTCGGGACGGTACAGCCCACAGCCCTCAAGGTTCTATGGGTGGTAGATCCCTCGATGTAGTTGTCTTTATTATGTATACATCTCAGTCTGGTTATCTTGGTTTGTGATGTTTTGGAGGGTAGGTGAGGCCATAGGCGCGAGGAGCTGGAGTGGCAAAGCTCCTCCCACTAAGCAGCCTTACAGAGCTTGCTGGGCATATGCTGTCTTGCCTATGCATCTGCCATACTGCTGTCTCGATGGGCTGATGCTGTCTGCCCTCTGCATCTGCCATCTTATTGTCTAGCTGGATTGACAATGTTTGCTCTTTCAGCCTGAGACACTATCTCTGTCTAATAGTGCTGGGCTGACAGCCATAGGTGAGCCTCATGGAGCGGGGTTGAGTGCCCACCAGACAACAGGTGATGCTGTGTCAAGCTGGGCTGATGCTGTCTGCCCCTCTAGGTGACGTTGTTACTGAAGTCTTATGGCTAAGTCTTGTTGTATGTCCTTTCTTGATAATGATGCTCTGGTGTTTGTATGATTTTGGGTAGCCTCAAGTTAAACTTAACTACCCCCAAAATCTTAGGACACTTAGAATTACTACCCATTCTTTACCGTTACCATTTACCCAATTAAATTACCAAATCATAGAGTGGTGCATAGCAAGAAAGGTGTGGTGTGTGCATACCATAATTGGACAGTTACTGTTGAAATGTAAGTTGACAAGTTAATGATGCCAGTTGGAGATGAGAGGGTCTCACGCATCGTGTGTAGCAGTCTCTCTTCCATCACCCAAGGAGTTGGATAGTGGCACTGTTCACTCTGTTTGCTGCCACTGTTGTTGCCACATACCCAGCTACCGGAGGAATAGGAGAACATTGTTATATCTGGAGGATTGGTGCAATCTATCACTTGCATCATGCACTGGTTGTTACACCCAGGAAAAATGCCTGCCACCAACCTAGATCTGCTCTAAACTCGGCTGAGAGATGGATACAATGATTTAATCTATTTGCTTTCGTTGCCAAGTCTATCATTCTGTGTAAGAACAGATGGTCGGCTCTCACTACTATGCATGCATGTGCAAGCTTGCCAATGAGGGAGAGTAGTTCCCTCTTCATTCATGCCAGATGACCTGACCACTGCTCCAGCATGCTTTGGAGTTCAAGTACCTTCTCGTCGGGAAGTCTGATTTCCATCTTTGTGGAGTCTAAGAGGATTCCCAGGAATGTGATCATGCAAGTCGGTCCTTCTATCTTCTCCTTCAATGGGAGGCCCAGTTTCATGCAGGTGTCTCTGATGACGTACAGTTGGGATTGACACATGCTGGACTAAAGAGGACCAAACGGGAGCGCTTTGTCTATGAAGACCTTACCATGCCATTCCATGCCCAGGAGATGGCAATCATCTGGGTGGACTGGCACGTTCCGGTAGGCATCCTGGATATCAACTTTAGCATCAAGGAACCCTGTCCTGACTTCACTTATAAGTTTGACTGCTGCATCCACTGTAGTATACTGTAGCGAGCACAAATCTTTTGGGATCCCACTGTTTATACTGCTATCTGGTGGGTAGGACAAATCAGTAATCAGTCGCCATGTACCGGGCTTACTTTTCTTCGGTATTACGCTGAATCAATTGACCACCACTTCTGGAACATTGATTTGAGCAATACTCCCTGCTACCAGTTCAGTCTGTAGGTATTCATCTACTGGAGCTGAATCTCCAATGCTGAGCACATGTTCTTCATACCATGAAGTAGGTAGCAATGAACTCCCTATCTGGGTGTTCCGCTAAGGCTTGATCCCAGGCTGGAGCTTGCAGGGGGGGGGGGGGGGGGGGCTTGCAGGGGGGGGGGGGGGGGGGGGGGGGGGGGTCGTTACTTCTGTAGCTACTTTGATCAAATCCACCTTTGTGTGTGCTCTGTTATCCTCAAGTACTAGGAGGCTGATTGTATGTGTGTACTGGTTTTTCCACTGAGGTGACTCCACTGGTCTGCTGTGTCTTTGTGGCTGTGCATAATGGGAGGAATTGAGAGTGTAAATTGTGCATCGTCTGATTATATGGCAAAGTTGTGTGTCATGATTGGCAAGTACGTAGTAATTGAATAAATCTATGGATGAGTGTGAATTGGTTCCATCCCTGAGCCATGGACATGATTACTGCTGATATGAGGATAATGACTTGGGTAATAGTGTATGCATGATAATGTGTACATAAGGTTTTTGCATGAGGTTCTGATAGTCCCATCTGTCTCCCAACATTTGAAGGGGCTGCTGTGGGGGAATATTGGGCAGAGTTGTACGTCTGTCCTTTCCTCTCTGTAATTTTGCTGCCACCAAGTCTTCAAGCCATTTCTTCCTCTGGGAATAACTAGATAGTAGCTAATACCACCATTCCCTTCACAAGGTAGTTTGGTTTTAATCAAACACTTGACACAAGAACAGACAAACAAGTTGTAAGAAATGGAACGTATGATGAGACTAAAACTAACACAGCTAACTCACACTTATATATATATATACACACACACATACATACATACATAGTTCTATAAATTCCAGTCAATTAACACTAATGTTCTTCCCATGCCTCCTCTATGTCTTCCTCGTGCTTCTTCTCTTTTCACAGCTCTTGCTTTGCCACTTCTCAGGCTCTCCAGTCCCACAGCTGCAGGCACTTGAGTGGAGTTGTTCGGGTAGTGTGGCTCCCGATGCTGGCCATGGCAACCAAGAGATGTGCCAGTATGTGCATGATGCACTGTAGCAGTCATCCCAGTTCCACTTAATACAGATAGGTGGGGCCTTTGGGTACATTGAAAGCCTCTCTTTACCCTTGGGTGATGCTCCTTTGCTGGCAGATCCAGGACTAGCTTAGCATGCTGCTGATATGGACCAGTTGAGAAACAGTCACTGCTCTCCTTCCTTGCCGCTGCCTGGTTAAAGTGTTGCGACCACAATGTTGGTCCACCCTTGCCCTAGTCTGGAGATTCATGGATGCAGTTAACGTTGAAGTGAATATCGTACGTCACAGATTGCCTTCATACGCGTTGGTGATCATAGAAGAGTAGGCCAGCAGGTTGTGAATTCTGTATGGCTGCCTCACTGCGAGCACACTCATGAAGGAGTTGAAACATACTACCCATGTGCAATTGTGGTGATCTGCTTGACCTCTTTGGTCCTTCCTTGCAGTGCTTCTGCTAGGGTTGGTTCCAGGGCACCCAGACAAAATGGGAGCAGGTGGTTCAGGTCCACGAATTCGCCTTTCCAGATCTTCCCCCCCCCCCCCCCCCCCCACCCCCCCCCCCCCCCCCCCCCCCACCCCACCCCCCCCCCCCCGCCCCCCCCCCCCCCGCGCCCCATGCTGGTTGCTGCTGGAGTTGGTTACTGAACATGCTCAGCGGCATCTCAACCGGGTTGAGGACTCCAGATCCAGCTGGGAGTGAGCTGATGGCGTGTACACCTGCTGTGTTGGGTGTCTGTGGTGGAAAGGTTGGCATACCTGTGAGGTTTTCTGCTGGTGGGAGTTCACTCCAACCAGCTGGGGTTGGACCAGTGATGGATGATTGCAAGTTAGGTGCAAACAAGTTTGACTGTGCTGTACCTGCTACAAGTGACCCCCGGCCTAATATTGCTGAGGTGGCAGCATTGCCTGAGCAACTAAGGTACGGATTGTCCTAGACCCCGCCATTCCACTCTACTCACCTCCTGCAAAGCTTCGGCTTTGATTGAGACGTGGCAAGGGTGCTGCACTCCCAGAACAGAACGGTTTTTTAAAAATATTACAATCAGATGTGTTCTGAGTAGAATGTATTAACAATTCACTTGGCTACCTTAGTACATATTATAAGTAAGTGCAATAGCTACAGCTATTGCAGTCCATGTGCACATGCATGGTGAATATATATTTTTGCCCTCACACATTCAAAATGTGAAATTAAGCTTGTTTTGTACTGTTACATGTATAGAATTGACTGCATACATTGAAACCTTTGATAGTGAATTCTTTTAGCAAATTGCCTCTATTTTAGTGAACTTCCTTCCTATAATTTCACCTCTTGAAGCAAAAAACCTCTTATTTATGAACTAAAAGCCCTAGTCCCAAATTGTTATATGGAGGTTCTACTGTATCTAGTGGTAGCTATCTTACATGAAATGAGCACAATGGAAAACAGTTGATCAACTTCCAAGTCTCACTGTTTGGTGGTATTGCTCAGGGCAAAAGAAGCGGTTATCACCTTGCAGTGGTAGCTTTAGACGTCTTTATTTCTTTACCTATTGGCTATGACAAGTCACTGTGCTACTCACTGCTTCCTCCCATATTATGATAAGTATAAGAGCATAGTAACAGATTTTCCACAGCAAAAGCAGTACCTAAAAGCCATCTTGAAACCTAGGAATCCTTGTAATACTTTCGCGCGAGTGTGATATTTGACGACCGCAACGCCGAGTTACGTTATAATTGCATTCCTTTAGCACGAAACGATGTACAAGCTTCTATCAGACCCTCTTTCCCTCCCCCCGCGCGAGCGGATAATGAAAGGGAAAGGGGTCGGCCGCCTGAGACTATGATCTCTCAAGGTAATATTCTGATACATTTTGTTCAACTAGATATCTTTAGACCTTATTGGAAAAGTGAGCAAGGAACTCGAGATGAACTAAAGAGAAAGCCACTTATATGATCTGAAGACAACAGATATGCCATATGCCATAATCACAGCTGTAGCTAAATACCAACTGAGATTTGTAGGTGGTACTGGACATATTAAGAAGCATCTTATTTTTATTGTTTATTGTCTTGCAAATTGAATGGAATTCATGAGCCAATCAATACAGGGGCGTAGGAAGATGATTTGGAATAATACCGTGACAAAAGGTAGATTTGGTGATACCACCACTCCTACTAGCGTATAGGAACGTATCGTTAAAGTGAAGTCGATGTGTTTCACGTAGGAGACTTTTTACCTACCACTAAAATGGAATGGGCAGGTAAAAGGTCGCTACGTGCGCATTCGTTTACCCCCCCCCTCCCCCCCCCCACCCAACGCAACGCCCACTCATCATTATTACAGAGAAGGTGCTTCACACACAGCAGACATACAGTGAAACGTTTTCTGTACTGTCTTACGGAATGCTACGACTAACGACGTTGGCCAGTGGGTTGAAGGCTGGAGGAGTACGATTAGGGTTGTTCTCTGCAACAGAACGTGCCGTCCTAGCTCGCTTGTCCACCCTTGAAGACTACAGCAGACCTATAATGCGAACATCTGTTCCTGGACCTGCTTCAAAGGTAAATAAGCTTGTACACCAATGGGAGACTAAAGGGCCTTGATGCTGATGTTCACATTGTGGCATATTCCAAATTACATTCTCTATATATGCTTTTGTGTCTGTTATAGCTAGATTTTTCTATTCTTTGTGCTCCCTTACTTTCTTTTCTAGCTAGTTACACATTTTAGTTTACCAAGAACTTTCTAGTAGTCGACCAAATATAGGAACAGAGGAAAATATCGACATGATGTGCTCTAATTTAGTTTACTCCAGGTTGACTTGTACCTACTTCAAATTTGTCCATTTTGCTAGTAATTCTCCAAAATTTAGTCTAGACTGCCTCATAATATTATTTTCATTGCAGTGCTGCTTGTAGTTTGCTGTTCAGGTATGTAGATGTTGGAGGGTGGACATATTGATACCAATTTCAATGGTATAATTTAACTGAACTAGAACAGCTTAGTCATGATTATTAATATTGTAAAAAAAAATCAAAAAAATCAGATGTTCACTCATTCCTTGCAACCAATTTTTATGCAAATTCACTGTACAATTTCACTGGGTACCTGGCCATCAGCTGTTAGTCAATGAACATGTAATAGTTAATAGTTAGCAATGGTTCAGTCTTGGCTATGTCATAGCATTTCTTAAGTAAGTCTTGCTAGGCTTAACAGCAGAACATTACATTCTGCTGTAGTTGTTGTTAAATATAACTGGTTGTTTCAAAGTCTGGTTGTTATATTTCCTTGCAGGCAATGGCTGCTGAGCTGAGTTCATTGAGAGTGAGTTGATCTTAAGTGAGGTAGCTGAGAATTGATATTGAGTACCACCACGGGATAATGTCTTTAGCACAGTCCAATCAATGTGATACGACTGTAAGTGGAAAGTTTGGATGGTCTTTCTTTATTTTCACTCGAACTATTCACTATTTCAATTGATGTCACGTCATTATAGTATCAATCACTGAGAGGCCTGCTACACTTACACATGATATCAATATTTTTTTCCCCTTCTTGATAGGATACTAAAGAGGTCATGTTTTTTGTGGACTATGTGAAGTCCAGTGGCAACTATGTTTGTGATGCTGATGGCAACATCATGCTGGACTTGTTCCAGCAGATAGGATCTCTGCCTCTTGGTGAGTTATTGCACCATTCCCACATGAATTTCAGATTGAGATTGCTCTAGTCTGATAAGAACCTGTATATACCCTGAACAATTTTTTTAATTGCACTGAATCCTCCTATGCATTTTATCTGATTCCGTATGATGTCATTTGAAAGAAGATTATACTCCACTGAGTGGAGTAGACATACACATGATTGAAGAGATTACATTTCTCTGAGTTGACACTCAGACTCATCTTACCATCTTATCTATTTACTTATTTATTTATTAATTAATTTATTTATTTGCACTTCTCAGTCTCTTTGTTTAAAGTTTGACTGTTCAGTTTAAGCATGTCTGTCATTCTGTCTTTTTCTTCTGAAATGCTTTACCAAATCATGAACTAATATCCCAGGTTATAACCATCCAGCACTCAAGAAGGTCCTGACCAGTGAAGATGTTGCCATCTCTCTGATCAACAGACCGTCATTGTCACGCTTCCCTCCGGTTGACTTTAGCTCCAGTTTGAGGAGGTCTCTGATGAAGGTGGCTCCGCCCAGCATGGAGCACGTGTGCACCATGATGTGCGGGTCATGCTCCAACGAGAATGCCATCAAGGCAGCATTCATAAGATATATGGTAAGAACTGTGAAGGTTTTAGCCCAATTTATATCCTCCTCTTTGTAAATAAATCCAATAATACTTAATTGATTGTCTTTAACTCTTCAACAGATAATTAATTTAAACATCAACAAGATAATACATTAAATAACGAGATAACATAAAACCACAAACTTTATAATAGCTAACCACAAATGTTATGACGTTCATGCAAAATAGTTGCTATGATATACAATAAACAATATGAAATATGATAGCAAGAATGTTTCAATCTAGTTTTATGACGGGTCAGAAAACATAATATGTTTTTCTGTTTGCTTTGTGGTCGACCTGTCCCCATACTCCATTAAACTGGAATCCATTGGTTTATTGATCTTTACCTGTATCATCAATTGTTTACCCATTTGAATTAGGTTGTGTATAACACATCTGATTTTGTGTGGACGCAGTTATGGCTCACAAACTTTGGAGTTCGTTTTCTATTCAAATTAGCAGCGGTGATAGTTATCTTAGCTAATGCACTGTTTGTCATAGTTTTTAGCCCTACACAACAGCATTGTTCTTACTTGAAAATCCATTGTCCAATAGTCAAAGTCACAAAGTAAGTCTTGTGTTGGTATATCCAGTGAACAAGTTTGTGAAAGTGTAGAGTGTTACAGCTACTGCTTAGTTAAATAATAGCACAACTACCAAATAAATGTATTAGGTGCATTTACACAGCTTTTCGGCTACTGCTGTAGTGAGCAAGTCACCATTTAGGGTAAGACTATATAAACTGTGCGGTAATCCATTAGAAATGCATTTTTTTTCAAGACAAATAGTTGCTGTAAGTGGTTACTATGGCATTGAAACCCTAGAGAGCTAGAGTGCCTTTTGTCAGGAACACAGGTCATTTAGATGAAGCCATCACTCTATAGTCAATGGATGCATAGCTACTTCTAATTACTCGTATTGCTGTTTTTTTTTGTATACAGATTTTGTAGCTAATCAACTTTTATCAAATTCTACCTTGTTTGAATTACTTGTGCACAATGGATCGCTCGCCATTTGTGTTAAAAGCACAGTGCACCCAGCAGACATCTGTTATTGGCTTGGTTAGGAACAACCAGCTTCACATGTGCACATCATATGTGTGGATACTCCTTGACAGGACTGAAGATGGCCACTGGCAAGCTTCTTTTGTTTTTAGTTTATTGTTGTTGTTTTGTTGTTGTTTTTTTTGAAGACATTCAGAATACAAATGACAATCCAATCATTGAGTAATGTACCAACAGCCTTCAGCAACTGGGTGTGCCTTGTGGCTATTTCAGATGTCATGGCTATCTAACCTTTTGAGTTTTCAGACTTGACAGAAGTTGAAATTCAATTATATATATTCACTGCTGTAGTAGACATAAGCCTGGAATAAAGAAGTCACCACCAATCTACACAATGTACCTAATGTAGAGAAAAGAAAAGCTGGATGTAAATATGTACTGGCCACTAATTTATATTTACCATGTTTTATAGATGAAAAAGAGAGGGGGCAAGACTGTAGACATCAACTCTCCAGAATATGCCCAGTCCATCCTTAACAAGGTAAAAAAAAGAAGCAAAAAACAACCAGCACATGACTACTGACTGACTGACTAATTTCTTGTCCTCTCTGTAGGGTCCTGGCTGCCCCAACCTCAGCATCATGTCCTTCCTCGGAGGTTTTCATGGACGCACATTCTGCAATCTTTCATGTACACACTCCAGGCCATACTACAAGCTGGACATCCCAGCCATGGACTGGCCCATTGCTCCTTTCCCTCTGCTCAAATACCCTCTAGACCAATATTCCAAAGAGAACAAAGCAGAGGAGGATCGCTGTCTGGCAGAGGTGGGTGAATGGGGTGTGTCTTGTGGTTTTGTGAGTAGCTGAAAGGTTTGCTATCACTTTTTCACCAATGACTTCAGAATGAATTTCATTGCCATGACATCACTCCCATGGGTTTGACTGATGTTCTGTTAAGATTATTGCTTCGTCAGAGTGGTTGTTTCTTAGCTCAACTTCTGCATTTATATCGTAACATTGTATCTCAGTGTACATGTACATACATATTTAGCAGCAGGCTTTGTGTGTGTGTGTGTGTGTGTGTGTGTGTGTGTGTGTGTGTGTACAGATGGACCAGGAGTTTAATCGTGCCTTGGAGAGAGATTGTCCAGTAGCTGGAGTAATCGTGGAACCAATTCAGTGTGAAGGAGGTGTGGTCTCGTATGCACATGATACATATTGTTAACTGCATTTCCTCTCTTTATTTCAACCACAGGTGATAGACATGCTTCACCTGCTTTCTTTAGAGGTGTACAGGAACTCTGTCAAAAGGTTGGATGGACTTTTTTCTTTCTTTATAATTATCAAGTGTAAAAGTGTTCCTAATGCTGTTCTGTGCTGGGTGCTGGTGTGTTGCTATGCGAAACCATGCTGACTGTTGTGTTGCATATCTAAAGGCACTAAAATGTCAACTGATTCAGTAATTCTTTGTTGAATAAATTTATTTTCCTTTAAAACTTGAACATGATGCTTTGACTTAGTTCCTGTAGAATATTTTATTCATAATTTAGACACTGAAGTAAGTTTTAAAATAATATATTATTATGGCTCTTAATACTAGTAAAAAATGAACTATTTTCATTTTGAGAAATTGTGTTCTGTTTGATATATTTTTGTCTAGCTAATAATTACTATAATTATAGACTCAATTAATACTTTGTTGTTCTACATTGTATTTCCCCAAGCTTTGAGCCAGCCTGAATTGAATTCAACACATTCACACTATATTCTTCTTTAGAATTTACTGATCTGACATGTCTACCTGAGTTAGACCACAGTGAGAGAGAAAATAGCACTGGTGAAATTATAATGACCGACTATTCTGTTCAAAATACACACACACACACAAAATGAAACTGAAGTGTGATAATGGAGTTAATGTAAATGTTCTTGTCTTGCAGTATGGTGCTGCTCTGATTGTGGATGAAGTACAGACAGGTGGCGGTAGTACTGGACACTACTGGTGAGTTGTAGTATCTGCTGAGAGTAAATATTGTTGAAGGAAAGAGGAGGAGAGAACTTTGTGTGTGTGTGTGCGGGCATGTGTGTGTGTGTGCGTGCATGTGTGTGTGTGTGTGTGAGTGTGTGCAGACTGTTATACCTTGTCAATTTTCTTTAAACAATTTTCAGTAGATTTCTTGTATGCACACTCTAAATTGCTCCAATTCAAGTTCAAATACATTTTACTTAACCAGAGTGGTTTACAAGGGTCAGCTTTTGCCATCTCCGTATGTCAATATTAGTAGCTAAACATTATTTTCTATGGTAGCCTTACAAGTGTAACAATTACTGACTTCCTAAGAAATTTAAATTTGACTAGCTGTAAAACAAGCAAACAGTCTTACAATAAACTATCTTTTGTGAGCTGGTTCACCATTATTCACTCTATACACTGCAGTGCTTCCTGTGAAGTCTTTTGCTTTCTTTGAAAAATTGCTGTTTGAAAACAGTGTGTTGTGGAGATGAATGCTGCAAGTAATCAACATTTCAGGCAATCAATTTGACTGCCTTTGTAGGTTCAAGATTTGTTTGAGTTATGTTTTAATGACATGCTCAGTATCATTGTGTCTATGAAATTAACTAACCTTTGTCCCTATAAAGGCCCAAATTATTTATAGTGTACAGTCTTCAGAGGATTCTGGACACGAACCAGCAGAGACCATTGGAAGGACATAGCCTTCTCACACATGCATGCTAAGAAAGTATTTTGACAAGAGCCACTTGTCTGTCGTTATCCTGTAGGGCTCATGAATATTGGAATTTGCCACAGCCTCCAACATTTGTAACATTTGCCAAGAAAATGCTGACCGGTGGATACTTCTATAGTGAAGACGGAGTGATTGAGGTGAGGGATGGATGTAGTGGTGTTGATGGACATGCATGTTTCATGCATGTGTGTTTGTGTTTCAGCCTGGTCGTATTGGGAACACATGGATGGGAGACCCTGCCAGACTTGTGATGCTGGAGGCTGTCCTGAATGAAGTTAGAGAGAAGGACTTGTTGGGTCTGACGAGGTCCACCGGCACGATCCTCTTGGATGGATTGGTAGACCTGACGGTATGTCTGTACTTACTTCTATGACAAAACACAAGATACTTTCATATCTAATGTGCAAAGTAAAATCTCGCTCCACACGCATGCTATTAATTCGAATACATCAGTTTTATCTATGCTAAGACAACAATTTATTTCCATGCAGTTTAGCGAACTCTTTCTTCAGTCATATATTCCAGAGTTGGGGTCAAATACATTGTGCAATTAAATAAGTTTTTTTGCAGTCATTGTAAGGTAATTGTATTCGAGTGACAGAGAGCTCTATGTATTTAACCCTTAGCGGACGAACACGGGCGAGCAAATATGTAATTACATACGCGCACGCCATAAAACCAATTAGTTGCCTGAGACGACGTTTTACCAGTTGGAGTTCGACACGTGGAAAAGGAAAACGGGCGAGTGTTTCTTTTGTGTTAGGCCTCAAATAATCTGCCTCTAGCGTTGTAGCTATGGTAATTCGTTAGTTTATAGTTTATAGAGTTGTTTTGAAAACTTAGTTGGAATTATCGAGGAGGCCATAGTTTGTTAGCTATTTTTTTAGCTTATATTTATGAAAGGAGAAATCACACCCAAGTGTAAGTTCTAGTTTTAGTTTGCTTATTTCTAGCTACTTTAGGCCTTTACTTCTTAGTAGATGTTCTATTTCAAAATAGCTAGACACAAAGTGTAGAAAAATAAATTTTTGTATTTAGTTGGTGCACTTGATATAAGTTATACTTATTTTATAAGACTTATTTTGTAGAATAGAGATTGCAAAATGTATACTATGTAAGCTACTGAAAGTTTTAGCGCTCTGTAACTGTAATAACAGAGCAGGAAAGAGCTTGTCACGAATTCGTGACAGCCGTATTCTCTTGACGCACCCGGTGTGTCACAGATTCGTGACCATCGTACGCGCGCGTTAAGTTACGACGGTCACGAATTCGTGACCATCGTACGCAAAGGGTTAAATATTTATGATTCCGTAGAAAGTATGTCATTTGCTGTGTGGTAAATTATATCATTTGATAAAGTGCATCATGTATCATTTGGTACAATGTATAATTTGGTAACATGTGTCATTCGGTAAAGTAGGTAAAGTATGTCATTTGATGTTTAGTGAAGTGTGTTGTTTGATGTTTTACCTACCAAACGTTTGGTAGGTAAAGTATGTCATTTGGTAGGTAAAGTATGTCATTTGATGTTTAGTGAAGTGTGTTGTTTGATGTTTTACCTACCAAACGTTTGGTAGGTAAAGTATGTCGTTTGGTAGGTAAAGTATGTCGTTTGGTAGTAAAGTACGTCGTTTGGTAGGTAAAGTACATCGTTTGGTAGGTAAAGTACATCATTTGTAAAGTGCGTCATTTGTAAAGTGCGTCATTAGGTAGGTAAAGTATGTTATTAGGTAGCTAAGTAAAGTACGTCATTTGGTAATAAAGTACGTCATTTGGTAGGTAAAGTACATCATTTGGTAGGTAGAGTATGTCATTTTGTAGGTAAAGTATGTAATTAGGTTGGTAAAGTGTGTCACTTGGTAGTAAAGTACGTCATTTGGTAGTAAAGTATGCCATTAGGTAGATAAAGTGCGTCGTTTGTGTGGAGAATCTGCTTCTGTCTAAGATTGGCAGGGCAAATCTCTCTCACACCTCCTGGCACAGCAGGTCACTGCCACCTGACTTCTGTAGCAATGTGTTTTGCTGTAAATGCCGACCTATAGCTACCCTTCACTGTAATCTCTCAAGAATCAGACGAAGTGCAGATTTTGGAGTAAATAATATACAGTAGCAAATACAGATACAAGGGTTGCGCGAACATATACAGAGTGTCTTTTGCATGAGCAAACATCAACCTATAGCTATATGAAGTGTGTTGCTCATGCTCACAAAACTTGTGGCATGATTCACAAATAATGAGATTAATGGGTTTCCATTAGCTAATGCAAAATGAATTAAGTTAGCTACTTGTTTGTCATGACAATGTTCTTTGTTGTGGAGTGTCACTGCTGTTGAGATGGTGGTACTCCACAGTTTGGTAGTAAAGTAGCTATGTCATCAATTTGGTAGGTAAAGTGCATCATTTGGTAGGTAAAATTGTTGTTTGTTGGGTAAAGTGCATTATTTGGTAAAGTATGTCATTTGGTAAAGTATGAATCTGGTGAGTATATGATGTTTGGTAACGCATGGCATTAGGTAAAGTGTGATGTTTGGCAGCGGAGTTTACTTCTCGAACAACGATGTATCTATAGGCTTTCTAGTCCCTTTCTCTTTTGCCTAATGTGAATACAGATTCTTCTTTCTCTGGTATTGTCTGTTTCTAAGCCATTCCCAGCTTACTTGTGCCTGAATTAAAATAGTGACATTTGAATTATATCCCTAGTATCTTAGTATCTTGAATCCATAGTAAGACCACATAGCACTTCATTTGATAACATCTCCTATAAGTGTGTCTTCTTCCATAACCATTGCTTGTTGTTGTTGTTGTTTTAATACATTATTAGTTTTGCTAAACAAATGGCACAGTGAAGTGAGTGAACTGGCCCAGTAAACAAATCAGGGTTTCATTTAGGGGGGGGCGAAAGGGGGCATTTGCCCCCCCTTGGGTTCTAAATGCCCCCCCTTGGATTCTAAGTGCCCCCCACCCTTTTGAAAGAACCGATATTTATTAAGAGAAAAATGTAAACCAAATTAATAATAAACAATATTCACACAGCAATTCGTCTAGGTTTTTTGTTCCATACTGTAATAATGTCATTTAATTGTGTAGATGAGAGCGTCTCGGGTGTCTCCATGGCTATTTTCATCAAATAGGATAAATGTGATTGCCCAATTCGATTTCGAATTCGTGTTTTAATTAGTTTCATTTTGGAGAAGCTCCTTTCCACTGAAGCAGTGCTGACAGGGATAGATAGACATATGTTTGCCAGGGTGCTAATGTTTGGAAAAATTTCACTAAGCATATCACTTGTGGTGAGCTCTTTCAACTGCAAGTGCAGGTTACCTTTCGGCTTCTTCGATAAGTAGCTTTGAAATTTTTTCCACTCCTCTCGGGTTTCGCGGGAAATAAGAGCTTCTTTGGTGTATTCATCTCCACCAGCAGTCTTAGCAGGCAGCTCTGCACCATAGTGAGCTAATAGTACATCTATTTAAGTCCTCACCATATGTATGGAAGTCAGAAGAGTCAGCAGCTGGCACTTTCTTCGGATCAAAGATGCCAAATGAGGAGACAATATCTTGTGAAATAAATCTGCTGGATATGTTTGCCTTCAGCATCCTGATAAACGGTTCAGCCACTTGTCCTTGGAATGTAGCAATGCTTTCCGTGGTTAACGTGATGTCAGTGACTTCTTCGATCTCATTCTTTGCATCCATCAGTTCTAATACCCAGTTAGCAGCAGGTAACATGGCATCATCAAGTGTATTGAGAGTGGCATCAACAAGAGGGGTGATAGCTGTCAAGTCTATTCTCTCAGTCTGGAGAGCTCTGCTCAACTTCGCCACTTGTGGCAGAACATAATCAAGGAGGTATATGGCCACTAAAGTTGAGGGCCTACATAAGGCTTTACTGATACCTAGAGCTTCAGGTGCATGTGTCTGCTCATAGATATTGTTTAGAGCAGTCACAATTGCACTGTAGCTAGCTTTGACTGCCTTCACACAGCGTTCATGGGACAGCCAGCGAGTATCTGATGGTTTCACAACTTTCAGCTCAGGTAAGTCAAGCACCTGCTGTACTGCTTTGAGACTCTCAGCTCGCTTAGGAGAATAGTGGAAAAATTTCCAGAGGGTGGTGAGTGTGATGTACACATGTTTTATCCCACTGGTAGCATTAGCTGCTTGAACGCATGCTAGCTGTAGCAAATGGCAATGGCAGTGTACGAAAAGTGCATGAGGTGAAATTTTCTTCAGGAGACTCTGCACACCATTGTGTTTCCCAGAGAAAGTAGCTGCTCCATCGAATCCCATACCCACCAGCTTGCTAATCTGTATGTTTTTATCTTTCATGAATTCAACAAGGGCAGAATAAATAGTCTTTGCATCAGTAGCTTTCAATGGAACTATATCCAAGAAGTGCTCAACAGGTTGACCGTCCATGTTCACCCAGCGGAAGAAAATTGAAAGCTCTTCTGTGGTCGTCACATCAGTGCACTCATCTGCCATTATGCTGAAATGGGAAGCTTGGCGAAGCCGTTTCAGTAAACATTCTTCAGCCCATAAGCCAACTGCCTCAACAAATTCAACAACAGCAACTTTAGATGTGTAGGTTGCATTTAATCTAGCTCTTTCAAGGAACCCCTTTAAATCTTCTGCACCACAACTTACGATTAGATCAATAAGTTCATCAAAATTTGTTGTGTGGGGAATGTGGCGACGAGCTAGAAAATGGGTGCAACGAATTAGAGCTTTAATGGCCATTCTGTTCTTCAACTTTTCCTCATCATTAATTTGTTGGAGTTGCTGAATGACTGACCCTTCTTGTAGTGCTGTAGCTGCAGCCATCTCTGCTTCACATGATAGGAGGTGAATATCACTCTTTGCATGAATTTTCATCTTCTCTATTGCCTTCTTCCAGTTCGTGAAAGGTTTTGAGATCCATGTTCCTCCTGTTCTTTGAAGAGAAATTCCTCTCTTCCTGCAAACCTTACAAAAAGCTCCTTGGAAATTTTTATCAAACATCAGCCAATTGAAGCTCTCTTCCCATTTTTTGTATTTTCGACTGCTTGCAGTGATTTTCTTGCTTTTCTCATGTGTAGTTAATCTTTCCTTTGCATGCTTCTCATGGACAATTAATCTTTTCTTGGCAGGACTTGGCTCCAAAAACTCAGTATCAGATTGATTGCTGTCAATTTTATCTTCTGTGTCACTGCTACTTGAGTGGCCAGGTGACTTTGAAGAGCTTGCACCACAGAAGAAAGAGCGAATATCCATTTGAGACTATCTTAAGCTGTCAGGGACTACGAGTGCTTAGAGTTCTGGTTCTGGAAGTTGTAGAATCTGTATAGATCAAAACTCAACAACTGCTATGGTGAGCTGAGGGATGGCCTTTTTATAGCCAGCCAGCAACCGTAAGTGTGAATCAACGTGTGATAAACCTAAGGGGAGGTGAGAGTCAGAGTTGAATAGTGTGTGAAAAGCATCTAAATAGTGAATGTCACAGTTGACTGAAAATTGCTAGACGGTGGAGGTGAAAATGAGTAGCTGAATTAACTTGTCAGGATCTGACATATGCAGACCTAATTAGATAAGATTATGTTTTTTTAATGTAGGACATAGGCCTTCCAATAATTCTATTTCACTCCCATGGTGACCAGTGCCGCCTGCCCCCCCTTACATTTTCAAAACTCTATTTTGCCCCCCCTTGCAAGAATGTCTGGATGAAACACTGCAAATGATACTAAGAGTTCTGCATTGTATGGATAATAGGTAGTAAACATATCACACATAGCGTGGCAACTAAAGATAAGTGTTTTAGAATGTCACAAAACAGTAGTGGGAATTAAAGTGAGCTTATAATTTTGTATTAAGAAAGTCTAGAAGCAAATATGAAACTTATGCTACTTTTATGTATGTAACAGAAGGGATGTGCTACCATTCAATTATATTTATATCTTATTTATTCATCTGTTTGTTAACTTCTAAAGTGGCTGCGTATTTCACGAATACTCACATCAGTAATCGAGCCTTTACTGAAACTATTTATGTTCTTTTTAATCCCCAGAACAAGTATCCAGACTTAATTTCTGATGCCAGAGGTCAGGGTACATATTGCGCTGTGAGTTGTGCTGACTCCAAGAGCAGGGACAGATTGCTACAAAGTTGCAAGAATGCAGGCAAGTATTGAACTGTTGTAGCTTCACTGGTCCAGGTGAAGGCTGTGTAATGAGGTGTAGTATACTACTATAAGTGGTGTGCTTGTAATATGTGCACAAACGACGAGTGAGCCAACCTAATTCAAAGAACAAAGTAGTACCCTTAAATTTAATACTGTAATCTGATACTTTGACATAAGAAGGACTATCATAATTATCATAATTATCATAATTATCATAATTATCCAACCCAATGAGTAATTTTCTTTGAGTTACAAGTATATAATCATTGACAATCAATTTAGCTAACTTTATTTTATCTTAGTTTTAACATCATCACTTTCAGCTGTCACTTCAGTGTTCACAAATGAATCTGGTTATAGACACAACTTTATTATATTTAACTTCTTTCCTGAGAAATGGTATCTTTTGCACTATTTCCACTACATTATAATTATCAAGGATAAAGTAATTTTTACAGTCCCAGTAGTGCTTTACAACAAGTTCTCAGATATTAAGTCAAACACTAAACTGAGACTCACTTACTCCACAGTATAATGTCAGGAGAAACCATGGAAGTCTAAATACAGGTCCTGCTTGTACTACTAAGAAGGTCATGTAATATATTGATATTACATATGCATGTAACATCCATAGATGGTAGATATGACAGTGTTATTTTATTAGTATTTGGGGAAGTTAGTTAGTACAGCCTGCTCAAGGCGAGTAATTACTAGGTAAAGCATCATCACAGCAAATAGTAATAATAAAGATAAATAAACAAATGATCACACCACTTCCAAATGTAAAGTTTGTGGAGTGTTTTTTAAGTTGGTTCGTGAGGCTTGTGCTGTAGTTGTTAACTATGACATCATCTAATTGAGTGTGTATTTGGCGGGTCTGAAGATGGTTGTTTTAATCTTAAATCTCGATGCATCTATATTGAATTGGTCTATATCTTTCATTTGGATTTCTGCAATTGAACGTGAAATCATTTACACTTCTCAATGTGGGGTTGCATGCGTTGTCAGTTGACTGAGATGTTTTGGGGCAGCCGCTCATATTCCACTGGTAGCTTGTGTTATCAAACTCTGGGATTTAAAGGATCAGTAATTAGTTGTGATAGAATTAAAGAAGTCCCTTACCCTATATGGCTGTGCAGCAACACCTCGTTAATCAGATCTAATTATGGTCAGTACTTTATATAATCTTAAGGTAAACAAGATTTGTTGTAAACGTCCTTTCCAGTGAGATTGCCGCTCCTTGTGTAACTGTAGGTTTCAACATTGGAGGGTGTGGGGACGACTCTTTGCGGCTCAGACCTGCCCTCATCTTGGAGGCCAGCCATGCTAACATGTTCTTGGAAGGCTTTGAAAAAGTCCTGTCTGGAAAGCTGTAGTCTGCAGGTGTTGGTATACACATAGTCACAGTTTCAGTCATAGTTACAAAAAAATTTTTTTAAACCAACCTTTTACTAACATTACATTTTAAACAAACAAACAAACAAGTTGTGTTACTTTATAGATTTTAAATTAACTAATGCAGTTATTTGTATAGCTACCGACTAGTGATTACAGAGGGCACAAGTTTGGGCATGGCAGGATGGGAATTAATGGTGTGCTAATCCGCTATTGGTCAAGTGTAAGAGACTGATTAGAAGAAGGGCTCAAAATGCTGCACACATACAAACACACACACACACACACACTATCACCTTCACAACTGCCTAATTCCCTCTAAATAATTTCTTACGTGCTCTGCATATAGGACAGTTACTGGACTGGTAGCGAAGACTTGCAGCTGCAAACACACACGGAATGTGAGACTTAATATTTTCACACCAACTCATTACAATGACCCTAATGTTGGTAAGTTCACAGATTGGTATCACATCACTGCATGGACTCAATACCACTAGGCAGGTGTCAATGTTGATTCTGAATGGTAGTGCATTATCATCATCATATTGCAACAGCACTTTGTTCTATGAGAAACTTTGGAATTTTGATTTGAATAAAACAAGCAAAAAAAAAAAAAACCCGGGCTAATGTATTCTAAGGAATTCTCCCCTCTTTCTCCTCAACTTATGCCCAATTGAAGGTTGAAAATGACAGTTTTAATTCTTAAATTGTATTTATAGTTTAAAAATGAAACTGCTTGGCATCACAACGACTTGTCACTGAAAGTATGCAAGTAGATTTTAGTGTGTATTTATCTTTTAACAAAAACCTATCACAGCAATTATTGCAGAGACATGATTGGTTTATGTGGACCAGGTCCTCCCCTTCAGACTCGGGTCTACTCCAAAGTTGTACATGCAGTGGCTGATGCCCAGCTGGGATTTTGGTGAGTTCTGATGACATGGAGGGTCTCCACTGGTAACTCCAACTCTCAGCAGTCGGCACAAGTCCATTTGCAACATCCTGAGGGTGCCACTGACCTGCCAGTAGACCAAGGGTGCCGGCACAACTCTTACTTTCCTAATTCCAGACTGGACTAAAGTGTGAACTGGACTGTCTGGTCCAGTCATTCTTAGTAAAAGCCCTCTCCCTGTCCAGGCACAAGGTGTATTCTCATGGTTTATGAATATATATTTTTTGCACTTCAACAGACCTGCAGGCCATGCTGGCAGGGGAGGATGTCCTGTGTAAGTTTGCAGCAAAAAAAGCCCACGAGAGACTAAGATGATATCAGACAACTGCATGCTGAGAAAGATCTTAACGATCCTTTTCTCCCAGCCCTGCACAGCTTCACTTTATCCTGAAGGAGGTGAAGTGAAAAGTGGTGACCCCAGCCAGGATCGTTTGCCTATCATCCTGCCAAGGCTGTCTGGGAAAGCCAGGTGAATAACCCAGGCCTTACAATGCTGTGGGCAGCGCAGCTTTCTCTATGTTCCTCAGAGTTGAAGAGTTCACTGTACCAGGTGACACTAGATTTGACACCTTCACTTACCTATCCTGGAGTGACCTGGCCATTAATGACTCTGAATGTCCTGGTGTCCTTAGTGTCTGCCTTAAGGTATCCAAGGCGGATGCCATTATAATTTTTAGCAGTTGATATACAAACAGTGAAGTTAATTTTGGGGCAAACCTTTTTCTCTGATCTCTCAGTGATCTTCCTTCGTGTTTTCTCTTTCTTTCTCTCTCAGTCTCTCTGCTAAAGCATCTCTCCTCTCCAAGTCTGCCAGTCGTTCCTCCTCAGCTCTATTGGAAACAGAAGCAGTTAATATTACGTGCAGCACATGCACACTCTGTTCTGTCAGACAGCAGAAATGACTACTAATGTGGAACTGGAGAAGCTCTAGCCCATTAAATGATATAAAAGTGTTCCTGGCCACTCACCACTCTCATACAAGTCTGTGATAGGCACAGAATCAGGAAAAACTACCAACAAAATTAGCCTACACTGTTTGCTACATAATTCAAATGCAAACTCTGGTGAATGATCACAGAAAGCATAAGCACTAATGAATATGTATTAGATAATTTATACTGAACACAAACATGGCATACATACTTGAAACACTCTGGGAGGTCTCTGTTACAACTTGACTATCATTTATTTTCTGTTATGTTTTTCTAAAGAAAAACTTTTTGAGCTTAAACATATGAAATAATTGACACTATAGTCTGAATACTTTAAAACTATTGTAATAGTAAAATGAATTGCTATGAAAAGAGAGGACTTTTTACGGTTAGCTATAATGCAAAAACTCAAAGTGTTGAGCAACGTGACCATAACCTGGTAAGAGAGATATTCTATAAATAATATTGAAATAAGTTGTAATAGTCCTCATACTGTATTCATATATGATGCTTTTTGTCAAAACATTACAAAATACTGTCTAAAGAAACAAGGCAGTGTTGGATAAGGTGTCATCAAAACTAAATATCTTGGTCCCCTTTACGTCTAGTGAATGCAGTGATAAGTAAAATGTCGTCAAAACTAAATACCATGGTCCATTTTCATTGAAATATTGTTAAATCACTGACTAAAGAAACAAAGCAGTGCGGCTTTAAAATAACTGAGTGCATGATCAACGTAATGACTAAATTTTCTGTAAGCCAATTATCTTTCCCTCTTCTTAGCAAGTATAAAATTGAAATTAGGTGCCATTATAATGTCATATATGTATGTAGATAGTTAAAATCACATCACTTATAGTATATAGTATAATGCAGTATATGGTAGCCCATGTCTAATTTATCTAATTTATTTGCTAAATGATGATGAGGCTATGGAGCCAGGAAATCTTCTCTACATTACAAAACCCATCCTAACAAATAAATACGACTGGGTAATCACTCTGGCCGACCTTACCTCTCCCAGGAATCTGAGTCTGAATCTTCTTTCTTTGGCTTGGCAGGACCATCCTCTTCACTCTCACTCTCCCAAGTGGCTGCTTTCTCTGTACAAATATACGCTTTCATTTGGCAACCTTCTTCTCTTTCTCTTCTTTCTACATTGAAGGGATTCATAGAAAAGAATTAAAACTTTCATTGTACAATTTCATTATTTTTAACCTTTAGATCATTTTATAATTTTCCATCCAATTTTTACCCTGCTTTTAAATTCTTATTTTGCTTTAGTTCATGTAAAGTTTTATTTTTTCTATGAAATAGAAATGGTATTCATGAGATTATATTGGCGTGTGGTACACAGTGCCCACCTGAAACTTCCATCACTCCTGCCTGTTGTAGCTGTCACTTACAAGGTTAATTGTCAATGTAGCTACACCTATGCATAGGCAGCTGGACCTCTTTAATTTGGAGGAAGGGGCCTACAAGTATAAGTCGGGTCCTAGGTTATAATTTTCCTGCCTTATAAAATATCAAACTACAAAAGTGTCACTTGACCTGTAAGCCAACGGGTCCTGTTATTCCTAGTGATGCCACAAGTACAGCAAAATGCAAACTTGTTGGGGCAAGCATGCAAAGAGTGGTACTCTCCAAACTAGTGAAAGTCAATAAATAAATAAATCACAAGAAAAAAAAAGTACAAAGATGATGATTAGAACCACAAGTAAGATCACGTGATACACAACCACAAATGACGTAATCAGTCCATACAGGAAATATACAATAAGTAAACAAAGGAAATAGTCTGATGAAAGTGGACTGTTCCAATAATACTTTTAGTGGTCTCACTACAGCCTCGTATTAGGATAACGATCATGTAAAATGTTCGGTGAGTTCAGCTTCCACTCTCAATTTCGAATGTAGTATCACCATCCTAGTGTTCTATTAGTAGGGAAGTGAAGCCCTTCAACCCTTCTATGATAATTACTCACACCTGGTACAAAGATTTGACCTGGGTACTGCTACAATTTGTACAAAGATCACATGACTTACCACACACAACACCAATATGCCTACAAATCAGTATATTTCTATAGTAGATAGCTGAAGGTCACAAACATAGACAAAACCATTGGAATCCACGTAGAGACCCTGTGGCCCACCCAAGTCACTGCCAGAGCCAAACGATGTGACATACTCTCCTTCAAGAGTATACACTGTAATCTTGGTATCCACCCAGTCTGACACATACACATGTTGCCCGGTGACACATACATTACGTGGACATGTTAACATGCCATTACTGTCATGCTTAATGGACCATAAAAAATATCCTTGCGTGTCTATCACTTGGATACACGAGTTGGTATTGTCAACTGCATAAATATTACCTGTACTGTCCACAGCAACATCGAGAAACAGTCCCATTCCTTTGGTTTGAACAGTTCGACTCCAAGTCATGTCTTTTTTGTTGTAAATCTGTATTGTACCTTCATTGTGACACTCACACACCAGCAATTCACTCTGACTGACAGCTAATCCACAGTGACCAGGCCCGTGGGTTTGATTGACATTCTTCTTTTGAACATTTGTGCTATTTTGATTGGACTTGTAAATTTTGCTTGACAGTAAATCAACAAAGTACAAACTGTTGTCTTCATCCATGGTTAAACCAGAAAGTTCTTGAAACCCATGCTTCTTGTGCTTTAGTCTCCTCAGTTCCTTCCCAGAGTGGTCCAATGTGACAATGTCCCCCTCAAATTCAGCCACCACTATTTCCCCTGCAGAGTTTGCTGAGATGGCTGTGGGGTTGGACACACACTGGCTCAATACAGTAATAGGCTTACAGAGCTGTGAAGGAGATAATGAAGCTAGCACAAAATAAGGACTGTAAGGCATCTCCTTTCCATTAACCAATACAGAAAAAGAATGGAGTCCACGGCCTTTAGGAATATACTGTACACAGAATTGGCCTAACTCAGTCCTTTTGATACTGCATTGTGTGATGGTATTGCTGTGGATAGACTTTAATTGAGCTTCTACTTGTGGCCTGCATTTTGTGTGTTTTCCGTTGCTCAAGTGAATGTTTAGGAATAGTGCACTTACATTATCTACTTCAGCTTCATTCAGTCCAGTGCCAGTAATTGTACACTTCTTGGGGTCAACACAAACTTGAGTAAGAGTTGCCACATCCCTACAGAGTGTCTCAAAATCTTCAAACATTTTCATGTCCAAGCCAAAAAATGATACTGGGTGTCCACTTTTCAATCCTGGAGTCTTTTCTATACTTAGTTCCACATTGTGCGTTAAATGTGAATGAAAAGCCACAATTTCATTGTCAGTGCAGTTTTCAATGCATTGTTCTGTATATTTCATCACTGAATTAAGTTCTTGACTAGACTTATTTAACTCTTCCAACTGTTGGGCTATATCTTGGGTCTTTTTTCTTACTTTACTTCCTACAACAGTCAATAAATCCTCTTTCTGTTTGTCCAATGTTTGGTGCAGCTTGTCAAAGTATACATTTATTGTAAGAGCAGTGTGTAAACCGTTGGCCATTACTTCTTCTTGGGCAATACGCTGATCTGTTACAGCATCTTCCAACTCTTTCAATAACTTGTCCAGCAAGCTCACCTTACCTTCAAGATCTCTTCTAGATTTTGGTGATGCTGCAGCGCAAAATTTGAACTTATGATCGCTGTGAACACTGCCCACGCAGAGATGGCAGGCGAGACTCAGGCAGTCAAAGCAGAACAAGATTAGTGGGAACCCATGATGCTTACATTTATAAAAATCCAGTGCCAAGCTAGAGGTATGGGGTCTGACTGGGACTAACCCATGACCTTCGAAAATCTTCATCCTTTTGTGCGATTCTATGCATTTTTGGCATATATTTTGATTGCACTGGTTGCAATATGTTACAGCTGGGCAGGTGGTGTCTGAACAAGACCCACAATTAACATTTATAGGCTGCTCTTTCAAATCATCTACTTTACTGTTTTCTCCTCCTGTGTGACACACAGGGCAATATATAGTCTTGTCTTGATAGCTGTTGATTGCAACGCACCTTTTGCAGCACAAATGGTGGCAAGATAATCTCTCAACTTCCTCATTTATTATGGAGTCGCAGATCCAGCAATGTTTACCCTTAAACTCAAAAGATCTGCTTACATGTGCACCTACAGCCATTTCCTCAATGGCTGTACTCAGAATTAAGTAATCCTCACTCAGTCTGGGGTGGTACTACAAAAAACAACAACAACTTCTCTCACGTAATCAGGACGGGCAGATACGCTTCGTTTTTCAACTAAAGCGCAGGCGCATTATTTTTGAGTGTGCTTCAATTCGGATTTAAGTCTGTGCTTTTTTTTTTTTTTTTTTTTTTTGTACGCATCTGGTACGTTATTAAGTTCGCGAGTTGGAGCCTTTGCATGCTTGGAGATGTCAGCCTTGACGGGGTGGGTGAGCGATAGGCTCTATGACCTCCTGGGATTGTCAGATAGCTACACAGCGGAATTTCTCGTTGGTACAGCTAAGAAGTGTAATTCAGAACAATCCTTTTTGAAGAAATTAAAGGATACTGGTGCAATTAAAGTAAATGATTCCATAGTTTCTTTTGCCTCAGAACTTTGGAACAAAGTGCCCCATAAAAGTGAAGACAGATATGCAGCCAGTAGGGAAAAAGAAAAAACAGCTATTCTCCAGTACAAAAAGAATAAAACTTACAGTCTCGTCTCTGATGATGATGACGAACTGACAAGTTCTGCACAGAAAAAAGCCAAACGAATAAAGTCAAAGAAAGAAGAGAAAGAGATGAAGGTTGCCAAAAGAAAGCGTAATATTCGTACAGAGAAAGCAGCCGCATGGGAGAGTGAGAGTGAAGAGGATGGTCCTGCTGAGCCAAAGAAAGAAGATTCAGACTCAGATTCCTGGGAGAGGTAAGGTCGGTCAGAGTGATTATGTTAAGATGGGTTTTGTAAAGTAAAGAAGTTTTCCTGGCCTGCCTCATCATCATTTGGCAAATAAAACTTTTTTTTAAGATAAGACATGAGCTATCTTTCATTGCAGTATTCTATATACTATACGTGATGTGATTTTACCTACGTGTATCTACATACATTATATGGCACCTAATTTCAATTTTATACTTACTAAGAAGAGGGAAAGATAATTGGCTTACAGAAAATTTAGTCTTACGTTGGCCATGCACTCAGTTATTTTAAAGCTGCACTACTTTACCCAACACTGCCTTCACTATTTCGACGTAAAGGGATCAAGATATAAGGGACCAAGATATTTAGTTTTGATGACACCTTGTCCAACACTGCCTTGTTTCTTTAGACAGTATTTTGTAATGTTTCAACAAAAAGCACCAGATGTGAATACAGTATATGAGGGCTATTACAACTTATTTCAATATTTCAATATCTCTCTTACCAGGTGTGGGACGACATTCCAATTAAATTGGTGGGGCCGCCCACATTCCAGGAACTATGAATCGAACATTATATGTTTATGTATGTGTGTTTGCGTGGTGCTTGTTTTGGATTCAGTTACATGTATTTTCGGTTATGGGACTTAGTTAATTTTTAAAGTCGTGTCACCTGTGTGTGTGTACATCTTGTCAACATGAGAAGTGTCTATTGGTCCCATGATTGTTCATTGTTGTGTTGTCCGGGCTGTGCATATAACACTTCGTATTTTGTGTGTGCAGTCAGTCAGTTTCTCAGTTGCCATTCGTGCCATCTGATCTCCTTTAGATTAAACTAGTCTAATCCTGAGTCCACCTTTCGAGGGAGAGCTGTCAAGGGGGGAAGCATACTGATTCTGGTGGCAGCAGCTTAATTGCTGTCACCATTGTGTGAGCCTGAACGGAGGAACTCATGAGCTTCACTGAGGGAGGCCCGGAGGCCCACACCAGGTTATAGTCATGTTGCTCAGCACTTTGAGTTTTTGCATTATAGCTAACCGTAAAAAGTCCTCCCTTTTCATAGCAATTCATTTTACTATTACAATAATTTTAAAAAAGTCCTCCCTTTTCATAGCAATTCATTTTACTATTACAATAGTTTTAAAGTATTCAGACTATAGTGTCAATTATTTCATGTTTAAGCTCAAAAAGGTTTTCTTTAGAGGAACATAACAGAAAATAAATGATAGTCAAGTTGTAACAGAGACCTCCCAGAGTGTTTCAAGTATGTATGCCATGTTTGTGTTCAGTATAAATTATCTAATACATATTCATTAGTGTGTGCTTATGCTTTCTGTGATCATTCACCAGAGTTTGCATTTGAATTGTGTAGCAAACAGTGTAGACTAATTTTGTTGGTAGTTTTTCCTGATTCTGTGCCTATCACAGACTTGTATGAGAGTGGTGAGTGGCCAGGAACACTTTTATATCATTTAATGGGCTAGACACGTATAAGCTAGCAATTTAGACTTGTAGCAAATCTAATAAAGACTAGAAATAAACAAATGTAGTCTTAGTACTGAAGAACTGTTGGTGGTTCTCAAGGGGTTTTGTAACAAACTCAGCAGCTCCTAGTTACATGATGTACACGAGATATATTAGAACTGGAGGTACTAGCAGTAGCAGTGACTTCTCCAGTTCCACATTGGTAGTCATTTCTGCTGTCTGACAGAACAGAGTGTGCATGTGCTGCACGTAATATTAACTGCTTCTGTTTCCAATAGAGCTGAGGAAGAACGACTGGCAGACTTGGAGAGGAGAGATGCTTTAGCTGAGAGACTGAGAGAGAAAGAAAGAGAAAACACAAGGAAGATCACTGAGAGATCAGAGAAAAAGGTTTGCCCCAAAATTAACTTCCACTGTTTGTATACCAACTGCTAAAAATTATGAAGACATGTTATTTAAATATTTTAACGTGAGAACAACTAGAAGGGATCCCCGGAGCCGAACTGTTTGAATTAATATTATTACTACTACGAAAGTTAACTATTAATTATTATAACAAATACCACATAGTAAAAAGAATGGATCTTGTGATTTAGTTGTTGTTGTTGTAAATGAAGGGTGAATCAGATAATAGATAAATTATTTGTTGTGACATACTTTCTTCAAGGCGTATGAAGAGGCTAGAAAGCGGTTGGAAATGGATGAACTGGACAAAAAGAGAATGGTAAAGTTATTCTCTGTGGCTAGTGTGCCAAATGAGTATTAACGGTTTCTCTTCTGTTTGATAGTTGCCGAAGTTGAGGAACAGAGCACGCAAGGAGTACTTGAAGAAGAGGCGTGGTGACAAGTTGGTGGAACTGGAAGACGATATTAATGATGAAGAATATATATTTGAAGACATGGAGTGAGTTTGTTTTTAAATGCTCTAAATTAAAAATTAAGAAAACGGCAATACCGGCACTAGTACTACAAACTGTAAACATTTTACATGTGTTGTTAACAGTGTGTCAGAGAAGGAAAAGAAAGAACTGAAATTTAAGAAGTTGACTTACCAGCTAGCCAAGGAATACGAGAAGGTAACGCGTGTGCATGAAGTATTAGTGTGTGTATGTATGTGTGTGTGTAGGTATGTGTGTAAATAGTTTTTGTGTGTTTATAACTTGTTTCATAGGCAGCAGAGGACGAAGTAGAGGACAGGTACCACATCCCAGTGGAGGGAGCGGTAAGTGGGCGTGGCACATACTCTCAGTGTTTGCCTTTGTTCTGTATGTTTGAATAAACACTCATCATTTTAAGACGATGTCTAGATAGAAATGGTTCAGTTGAATAGGTTACAATTATGCTGTGGAGATGAGGTTGAGCATTTTGTGATGCACTTGCTGTACCACCAAGGAGTGAAGCCATTGGTTGTTATCATATATTATCTTGAGTAGCATTTATTAATTAATTTACTGGTAAAGTGTTCACTTCTTTAAAGACTATTACCTCCGGCAGCTTTTTTGTATTTCACTGTGTTTGTATGTTGTTGGTGTTTTGGTTTTGTTATAGAAAATTTCTTCCAAGTACAAAGAGCCGGAGAATGAAGCTGAAGTAAGTCCATATTTGTTTATATAATATTCATCAGGGCTTCATACAGGACTTTTTTTTCTGGGGGGGGGGGGGGGGGGATTTTTTATTTATTCCTACCTAAAATAGCGTGTGGCTAAATAGGCTGAATAGGCCACAGAGAGGGGAGGGTGCGGGTCTTCGAGTGTGGGGGGGGGAGGAACAATGTTGGTATGAGCTGCTTTGTTCACTGTTACACTTCAGAGGTATACGGGATTTTTCCAGAAACATTTAAACTTTTGAACATAATCTTCGTCCTTCCAGTTGGAACAACTTCAGTTGAAAGATCTTCCAGCTATATGAAGCTCATTAAAACCCGTATACGCAACAGTATCACTGACCAAAACCTTGGTCGGCTCATGTGAATAGCATTGAGGGTCTTGAGCTTTCGGCTGTAAACTTAGATGAAGTTCTAGAGATTTTAAAACAAACAAAAAAAATAGAAGAATTGAGCTTTGATTTACTTTTTTTTTTTTTTTAATAATAAAAGAATCTTGCTCTCAGTTACCATTTATAATTATAATTAAAAATTCAGATTTCTTGGGGAGGGGGAAGGAAATTGTAGGGCACCCCCCCCCCCCTCCCGTATGAAGTCCTGTTCATACTATGTGGATGAGTATAGGTTACATCACAATGTGAAGGTCGGTACGGGATTTGCACAACCGAGGGCTGAAGGTTTGATGAATATAGTGTTAATCGTGTACCGACTGAACGGCGGGATGTAACCGACTTGTACTATGGCTCTAGGCTATAGGGAGTGCATAAAAACTGATTTTTGATTGGACTGTTCACTTGTTCACCTCCTAGGAGGTTGGCATGAAGCATATTCACTGCAATTTGAGCAATCCGATTGGTCAGTTTGAACGTACCATGGTACAATGTACAAACAAGTGATAGATGTAGTATTTTAGCATCTGTGTTGTAAGCTGTATTATTCCTGGCACAGTACATGTCATGTTACGTGACGTGTGTGTGTGTGTGTGTGTGGTCCAGCTGGGTCCTAATGCCGACCTAAAGAAGTGGGATGAAGAGCAAATGAAGATTGCTGAAGTCAAGTTTGGAGCCAAGGATGCTAAAGCCAAGAACAAAGTAAGACTCCCTTGAGTTGTAGCAGAGTCAGTGTGAGCTGGGAAGGTGGGAATATAGAAAGAAAAGGAACTTATATAATAAAATGACACCAATTCTTATAGATTACACCATGATAGACTGCTTGGATATCATCTATCTATCTATCTATCTATTTATATATATTATATTCTATTTCTATTCTGTGTGTTGATGTAGATGACTGAGTATGAGCTGGTTATGGAGGAACAGGTGAACTTTGTCATGTCTGAGACTGTGGCAGGACAGAGGACTGAGGTGTGTATGTGCACATGTGTGTATGCGTGCATGTGTGTATGCGTGCATGTGTGTGTGCGTGCATGTGTATATGTGCACATGTGTGTATGTGCACATGTGTGTGTACCAGTTTGAAATGAACTTTTCATTTCATGTAGGAAATGGAGGAAGGACCCTCTGAGGCAGAGAGAAGAAAGATGACACTAGCTGAGGTAATATTCATATATAAGTAAATGATCAATCCAATTAACCGACTCAATTGTTGTAACACACTTGGATAGTGTGTGTGTTTGTGATATGCTATACTTCTCTGTTTATTGTTCTATACTTAAGTTCCTTCATATTGTGCTAACTTCAATGCATGTGTACAGACTAGAAGAAGTCTTCCTATCTATGCATACAGAGATGCTCTTCTGGAGGCAGTTGAAGAACACCAGGTGGGAACCACTATAATATAATATACTATAATATCTATCTATCTATATATATATATATATCTATATATCACTATATAATATAATTGCTAACTATTCACACACATATATATACACACATACACACATTTCTCTGTCATAAATGTGCACACGGCACAATGATAGTATTTACTTGCCTTCGCCATTTAGTCTGCATTGGCCTGGAAGATTGTGTGACTTTGAAATGTTTTGTTATCCAACAGATCATCATCATAGAAGGAGAGACAGGATCAGGGAAGACGACCCAGATACCTCAGTATCTCTATGAAGCTGTGAGTTGTACGTAGTGGATTCCAATGGGATCACTTTTGAAATATTAATCTGTGACTCCTCATTGGTTAATTCCAGGTAGTGTGATATGTCTATCTAAGAATGTTATTGCCTCTATATCAGATTTATAGCAAAGCTGGTTGCTAGATTGTATCTATTCATTACTTGCTGTTTGCTGACTAACTTTTTATTATTTGATGATCTGTCAGAGGCAATTGTCATGCCGCCTCTTACATTTCGCAAGGTTTATTACATCACAGTAATTCATTTAGTATTTAATTCCAGGGTTATACCAAGGATGGGAAGAAGATTGGGTGCACTCAGCCTCGTCGAGTGGCGGCCATGAGTGTGTCTGCTAGAGTGGCGCAGGAGATGGGAGTAAAGCTAGGCAATGAAGTACGTGCAAGCTTGGGGCGGTAATGGTGGCCTCCTTTGGGAGGATTTGAATGTATGTATATTTATAGGTTGGGTACAGCATACGATTTGAAGACATGACGTCAGAGAGGACGGTGGTGAAGTACATGACAGATGGCATGTTGCTGAGGGAGTTCCTGGGAGAACCTGACCTGGAGAGCTACAGGTAAGAGAACAGAACAGACATTTCCACTTGTCACTCTCAATTCTGTCACTGATACAGCATTTCTCAACAAATGACAGGCAAAAACTTGAATTTCCTGTAGTCACGTATTTAGGACATTTCATATTTTCACCACCTTTCCTGTAGAGAACAGGGCTAAGTACCCTGCACTACAGGACATTTAGCCCTATCCTCTACCAAAAAAATGGAAAAACATGAAATTTCCTAAATACGTGACTACAGGAAATTCAAGTTTTTGCCCTGTATTCATACTTGCCTCTTGTCACATTCTTCCCTTGCACATGTTATATCATGTCACATGTGTTGTTATCTTTTCATTGTCTCATGTCACATGTCATAATGGCACCCATCACATGTGTTATAGTTTTCTATCACATGCCATCTAATACACATGTCTTGTCTCATGTTACATCTGTCTCTATCAGTGTGATGATGGTGGATGAAGCTCATGAGAGAACTCTGCACACGGACATTCTGTTTGGTTTGGTGAAGGACATCGCTCGCTTCAGGCCGGACATCAAGCTCCTCATCTCCAGTGCTACTCTCGAATCTGACAAGTTCTCCCAGTTTTTTGATGACGCCCCAATATTCCGTATCCCTGGGCGACGCTACCCTGTGCATATCTACTACACCAAGGTCAGATATATTTTAACTTTACTAGAGTTGTTTTTTTTTGTTGTTTTTTTCTGAACTATACAATTATCGTATTTTTATTTTATTTATTTATTTATACTTATTTATTTATAATTATTTATTTATATTATTTATTTATAGTTATTTTAAATAAATAATAACATCAATAGTTGTTCAGGGGGCGTAACTTCCTGAGCTGTGATTGTAAGATTGTATTGGGGCGTGTAGTTGGTTATGTTCGAAGGACCAGGCGCTATCTAGATCTCGCTGGCCAATAGAAAAGTGAGAGAGGCAGCCGCTGTCACTTAGAGCAATTGCAGCCTTCTCTCAAACCCCAAAAGCTGGCACTCCCACAGTTATCTTAATAGGTACGGGCTTTAAACTAGATAGACAAACTCGGCATAATAATTGAACACTTTAAAAGATGAATGGGTGGTACAGAAGTCAGTGGTAAGCGTATGAATATCATTACTGCATGGCTGTGTGTATGATGACCATTAGTTAGTGTTAATTGGTTCTAATTGGTTTTAATGTTTGTGGATGACTTCATATTCTTTGCGTGTTCTTGTGCTGTCTGGTGTGCTGGTTCAGTCTCCTGATGGGCAGACCTGAACATACTGGGGGGGGGGGGCGGAGGTGAAGGACCGTCCTCCTTCATGAAGGGAATCAGATGAACTGTAGCTCGTCTGAGTGTCTTCCCCTGGCAGAGAACATCAACTACCCGGATGACTCCGTCGCTGCCTGGATGTGTTGCCGTGATCCTGGCGAGTGGCCATTGTCGATAGGCCATGGATTCGTCACGGAGGAAGACTATCTCCCCGATCCTGAACTTGTGGTTGCTTTTGTTGTTGCCGTGTTGGCGTTGAATAGACTGGAGGTACTGCTTTTTCCAGTCATGCCATAGGTCTTGAGTGAGGCGCTGGGTGAGCTGCCAACGCCTGAGTGTAGATATCTTCGCCTGCGAAGTGATACCTGGGTGAGGTGCGACCAGTGGGCGTCCAATTAGGAAGTGTCCAGGCGTGAGTGTTGTCACCTCTGGATCAGTGGATTCGATTGGTGTTAATGGCCTCGAATTGAGGATGGCTTCGATTTCGACGAGTACTGAGGCGAGCTCGTCTGTCTTTAATCGGTGGGCTTGAAGGCGTTTCCTCATGAGTAGCTTCATCTGCTTGATTGCTGATTCCCAGAGACCGCCCATGTGTGGAGTCCTGGGAGGGATAAAGTGCCATTTGATGTGATGTTGACATGCGTAGTCGGAGATGGAGTCTTTGGATGATTGTAACATCTGCTTGACTTGCTGGAACTCGTTGTGGGCTCCTACAAAGTTTGTGCCATTATCTGAATGTATTTCTTCCGGAGTACCGCGTCTGGAACAGAATCGTCTCAGTGCTGCCATGAACTCCTCGGTGGATAGATCTTGGCAGAGCTCAATGTGTATTGCCTTGGTGGTGAGACAGATGAACAGACAGGCATAGGACTTTACCATGACAGGTTTGCGGGTGTGTCCTTTCCTCGTGATGAATGGCCCAGCGTAGTCGACTCCGGTGATAGAGAAGGGTGGAGCTGGCATAGTTCTGGAGGATGGGAGGAGTCCTGGAGATTGGTGAACGCCTCTGTCGTAGGCTCTCTGACATCGTGCACACTTCCGGCTGAGACCTTTGAGAAAATTCTTGATCCCAGGGATGTAGTAGTCTTGGTTGACAATGGATAATAGAGTGTTGGATCCCGGATGTAAATATCGAGTGTGAAGGTTGTTGATAAACAGACGGGTGAGTGTTGATTGAAGAGATAGAGCAATTAACTTCCTAGGCTGACTTGGGTCCTGGAAGTCGCGAACTCGAGTTGATAGAAGTAGCATTCCTTCTTCATTGAGTGAGAGTTGAAATTTCCTGAAGGCGTGTCCCTTGGGGAGCGGTTTGTCCTTAGAGATGGCGTTGAATACCTCAGGAAATGTTTCGTGCTGTTCTTGAGCGAAGAGCTTGTTTTCTGTCGATTTGTATTCGTTCGACTGCAGACAAGGATGTTTGTTCCTTTTGCTGGCAGACGTCTTGCAATTGAAAATGAAACGTCTACACCATGAGAGAATTCTGATCATCTGATTGTAGTCTGAGAATGTTTCCCAGATTTTTGGAGTGGGTGTGGCAGGTGCTGATAGAATCACAGATTTGACTTCTGGAATTCTTGCTGGAACCTCAAACTGTGGTGCCGGCCATTCTTGTTGAGGCAAGTTAATCCAGGGAGGACCCTTCCACCATAAGGTTGATTGGATGAGGCTATCGGCTTGGAGTCCTCGGCTGAGCATGTCTGCTGGATTGGATGCTGACGATATGTGACGCCAGGGAATGTTGGGAACGAGTTTGTGTATGTTGTGAACTCTGTTGGCGACGAAAGTGTTGAGAGAATTGGGTGCCTTTCGAAGCCAGCACAACACAATGGACGAATCGCTCCAGGCAGTGATGACTGAAATGTTGAGTTGAGTCGAACAATAGTTGAGGAGTTTTGCTAATAGGTAGGCAGCCGTGAGCTCCGCCCTCGGAATTGTGAGTCCTTTGAGAGGAAGAACTCTGGCCTTGGAAATGATGAGGGACGTGTCAGATGTGCCGTCTGAGAATGTCTGCTGGAGATACACAACTGCGCCGTAGGCTTCTTGAGATGCGTCAGCGAAACCATGTAATGTTTGGGTGATGACATCGGATGAATTGGAATACTTCCTAGGAACTTGATGACTTGAGATGAGAGAGAGTTGGGATTTCCATTGGCTCCATTGTTCAACGATTGCTTCCGGAGGTTCTGTGTCCCATCCAACTTGCAACGCCCACAGCTTCCTCAGGAGTATCTTTCCTGTGATGGTGTAAGGTGAAAATAGTCCTAAGACATCGAAAACTTTGCCCAAGTTGGAGGCGATGGTTCTCTTTGTCGTCGGTTGATCAGCTGGGATGTCGGGGGTGGAGACCGAAAGTTTGTCATTGTTTACATTCCAATGAATGCCCAAAGCCTTGATTGGCTTGTCACCTGGAGATATCTGGAGATCGGCTGTCTCAACAATGTGTTCAGGAATGGTGGCCTTGAAGGAGTCGTCACTAGTGCGCCATTTCCGGAGGGTCATGCCCGCGATGCTGAGCAACTGGCAGAGATGTGTCCTGATGTGCACAGCTTCCTCGATCGTAGATGCTCCCGAGAGATAATCGTCGACATAAAAGGAAGTCAGTATGGCTCTGCTGGCTTCGGGGTGTGACTCAGCATGTTTCTCTGCCAGGTGGCGTATGACCTGAGTGGCCACGTATGGAGAGCAACGAACTCCAAAGGTGAGGCGGTTCATCCGGAGGTCCTTGATGATGCCATCGTCGTCCCTCCAAATGAACCGGTGGAAGTCCTTTTCATCGTTGTGCAGCTTTATCTCTCGGAACATCTTGCTGATGTCGGCTGAGAAACCGATGTTGTGACGTCTGAATTTCAGCAAGATGTCCGAGAGTAGGGGGTACAGATTGGGGCCCTGCTGCAGTGTATCGTTTAGGGAAGCTCCGCTGCTGCTGGCTGCTGAGGCGTCAAACACCGGCCGGACCTTGGTCGTGGTTGATGTGGCTTTGAAGACGCCATGGACCGGAAGATAAAAGTGGTCGTTTGCCATGTCAGCTGCTGGAACTTCCTCTGCGTGGTCGAGCTGAATGTATTCTGAAAGGGCTGCATTGAACTCAGCAGACTTCCCTTTCTTGTTAAGTGACTTCTCATTCTGCTGGAAACGACGGACAGCGAGGTTCCTCGAAGTCCCGAGTGCTGGTGGGTTGCTGATGCGAGGAAGCTTGACGATGTACCGACCGTCGGAGTCTATCTGGTGGGTATCGAGGAAGTGTTGCGTGACTTCCTCGTCATTGGGCGACAAGTGAGACAACTCTGGGGTTCTATCGAGCTCCCAGAGTCGTGAAAGATCAGCCTGAAGGTTGTCTTCAGCTATATGTATTTGAAAAACGGATGTCTGAGGGGGAACGTGATCCAACGGGCCTGTGACCGTCCACCCGAAAATGGTGGGCTGGGCTGCTACATCTGAGCTGGCTCCTTTTGTGAGCGAACCAGTGACGCAGTTGCTGAGATCAACTCCTCCCAGTAAGATGTCCAAACGTCCTCCAAACTCTAAGTCAGCAAGCGGAAGTCCTTTGAGGTGGGCTTCCGACTTGACTGCCTCAATGTTGGTAGGAGGTGGAGCTGAAGGCAGACTGCTGACCACGTTGAACTTCGTCGTGATGCTGTCTGCTTGATTGAGCATAGAGTGTAGTGTGAGCTCTACGAAGTGCTTGCTGACTCCTCCCCCACAGGCGCCAGTGATTGTCAAACGTCGTGGGTGTCTCTGGAGCTTTAACCTGGAGGCAAGACTTTCGGTGATGAGGGACGAAGAAGCTCCAGTGTCAAAGGCAACTCGTACGTCACTGTTTCTGTCACCGTTGACTGCCTTGGCGATGGCAGTGTGCAAGAAGGACACCTTCGGTGGTACCTGTTGGTTGGTTGAGGGTTGAGAAGAATCGTTGAGCGCGATGAGGTTGGTTGTATTCGTTGTAGTAGTCGAACTTGAAGTCGAATTCGTTGATGGAAGGTGTAAAAGGGTGTTATGTTTTCCGTTACACTCCTTGCACGTATAACTGGACGGGCAATCGGAAGCTGCGTGGTTGAGTGCCAAGCAGTTCGTACATCCTTTCTTTTCCTTGACGTACTTCTGCCTCCTGGAAGGGTCGTATCCCAGGAAAACAGGGCAGCGAAACAGTCCATGCTGCTCTTTGCAGAGCGGACACGAGCTGTTCTTGGAGTTGTTGGATTTCCGGGATGGTGTGGTTTGAGAGGAGGGTTGGCCATCCCGGTTTTGAGTGACTGTCTTGCCAGGCAAGTCAAGTGTGTCCATGTTGCTCTCGAGTGGGTCGAGGAAGTTTACTAGATCGTCGATGGTTGGCACGTCCGTGGCATCCTTGAAGAACTTTGTCCATTCTGCTCGGAGAGGTGAGTCGAACGTTGCTATTCCCATGGCAGCCGCGAACTGTCGGATATGAGTGCATCCTAGTTCTTCTGCTGCTTCACAGGTGAGAACAAAGTTTTCTCGGAATTGGGCAAGGCCTTGTACCGTGAGAGAAGTGGTTTCCGCGAGCGCCATCTTGTTGATGAGGTGTGGGTAGACCTTCTTAGCTGATCCGAATTTGTTTTCCAGAGCCTTGAGAGCCTTTTGATACCCATCCATGCTCGTGGCGTGAGACTTCACTATGCGTTCAGCCTCGGAATGCTTCATGGCTTTGAGGAGGAAGCAATGTTTTTCCCTGTCAGAGTAGTCGTCTCCTGCTCTTTCTAGGGCGGATGTAAACAATTCTCTGAAGTGTCGCCAGTCCAGCGGATATCCTGTGAAGTTCGGTAGGTCGAGACGAAGCGAAGGATTCCTGGACAGTTTGATGGGCGTTGGTGTTACTGGAGGCTTTGTGTCTGTTGTCTCCTTTGACCTCTTCTTGGCATCATTGAGGTAGATGTAAAGTTCTGTCTGACTGTCAGCCACTGTCTTTGAAACAGCAGCGAGGTCATCGGAGTTGCGCAGGACGGCAGCTTGTGCTACAAGGGTAGACATTCTCTTCTGAAGTTTAGAGCAATTCTTTTCCATCTCGTCCATGGTTGCCTCAGGAGCTTTGATGATCATGTCAAAGTTCCTTAAGATTTGATTTGCTTCTAGGTAGAGCGTGTGGATGCTCTTGAGTTCTTCGGCGCGGTGGATGAGTTCGGCGATGGCTTCGCTGGCTTCTTCTCCGGCCACCATTTCCTTCTCGATCTGATCTGGCGTCACATCGTCCCTGGCTTCGAGCAGTTGCTCATACCGGATCTGGAGAGAATCAAAGAGTCGTTTCTCCCTGTTGAGATCTTCCAGAAGCTTTTGTAACTTTGTTGTTGACAAGTCCCTGAGCTCGGTGGCCAGGAGATCTTCCAGAGGCTTCCTCAGTCTGGTGACTTTTCCCTTTCTGACAGCTCTCCTGGTCTTGACTGAGTCCAGGCTGGCGAGCTCGGAGATGGCTTTGAGTTCGTCCATGAGTGTTCGAGTGGCGATGTAGAGTTGAGAAGATGATGTGAAGACGAGAAGACGATGGGTTGTAGATGATGGTTGAAGACGATGGTTGTCGCAATCGATTGAAGTTGCTTGTTTGGTCTTCGATAGTTGAGCACGGTCACTGGCCTTCTTACCAAGATAAAAGCATCCGGCTCGAAGGACCAATGTTCAGGGGGCGTAACTTCCTGAGCTGTGATTGTAAGATTGTATTGGGGCGTGTAGTTGGTTATGTTCGAAGGACCAGGCGCTATCTAGATCTCGCTGGCCAATAGAAAAGTGAGAGAGGCAGCCGCTGTCACTTGAGCAATTGCAGCCTTCTCTCAAACCCCAAAAGCTGGCACTCCCACAGTTATCTTAATAGGTACGGGCTTTAAACTAGATAGACAAACTCGGCATAATAATTGAACACTTTAAAAGATGAATGGGTGGTACAGAAGTCAGTGGTAAGAGTATGAATATCATTACTGCATGGCTGTGTGTATGATGACCATTAGTTAGCTTAGTTAGCGTTAATTGGTTCTAATTGGTTTTAATGTTTATGGATGACTTCATATTCTTTGCGTGTTCTTGTGCTGTCTGGTGTGCTGGTTCAGTCTCCTGATGGGCAGACCTGAACAAAGTTAGTGTGTGCCAGTCCTACACTTTCTATTCACATTTTCAGGTACTCAATCTGTGTGTGGTACTACATAACTGTGATTTGGTAATCAGAAATGGAACAGTGCATCATATGCACCCAAAAGGTTGAAAAGGATGACCATTTAGTCAGTCCTCAAACATATGTGTCATGGCAAGCAGAAGGAGCTTGAAATTTTGAAGCCAAAGGTGACTAACCTCAAACAGATTGATCAGGTTTCAACAAAACTCAGATATGTCATCAAAGAAGACATGAAACCCACTCCTTGGCCTTACCACCCATCTGACGTTAACAGCACATGCATACCGCACTACCTAGAGCGCTTTCTCACTGGGCTTTTGACTGGAGATCCTGATGTTAAGAGTCTATCACACAGGGTCAGCACTCTTGTGCAATCTTTTAGTCAGGATATGCTGTGTCACACGGTCAACACAAGCCACCAAAGCATCTACTGCTTCCTTATGCAGTCAAAACACTGATTGGAAACATTGAAGTTATCCGACTGCTTAACAAGTCAACACAAGCCACCAAAGCATCTACTGCTTCCTTATGCAGTCAAAACACTGATTGGAAACATTGAAGTTATCCGACTGCTTAACAAGTTTGGGCACGGTGTATCATACTCTCAGTTGGAGGAGAATGACACTGCTCTTTGTCTCCAGAAATTGGCAACTAGTCTCAACCATCGAGTTACACTACCAGCATCGATTAAACCTTATGTCTTCACAAACCTTTCATGGGACAATATTGATCGACTGGAGGAGACTCTTACTGGTAAAGGCACTTCGCATCGGGTCAATGGTATAGCTGTACAGACCAATGTTTATGGACCCTATATACCTGCTACTGAACTTCCACGTGTTGAAAAGAAAAGGCAGAGATCAGTCAGTATTGAGCATGAAGAGCTAGACGTCTATGTAGCAGGTGCACGTGTGGGCCCAAAAGGTCTCCTAACTAGAGAGGGCTATGTGCAAGAATCCCTAAAAGCAGTTCAAGTTGCCTGCAAGAAAAACCTCCTGTGGATCCTTGCAAGGAGAGCTAACCAAGAGAATCAGGCAATTCCAAGCTGGACTGGGTTCAACATCAGAACCAGAGACCAAGTATCAATCTCAGAAGATGTTGTTGGGTATCTGCCCATCATCAATGCTCCAGCAACAGAGATGAATACGGTTTTCGAAATTCTGAACAGATCAGAACTGATCAGAAAAGAGCTTTTGTTGGAAAGTATTGTGGTAGTCGTGGATCAGGTAGTCTATGCAAAAGCTGCAGAAATTGTTTGGAAGCAAAGAGAACAGTTTCCCAACATTGTCCTTCGGATGGGTACATTCCACACTATTTGCAATGCCTTATCCATTCTAGGCAAGCGATTTGGGGATGCTGGTCTAAAGGATATCTGCATAGAGGCTGGGATAGTTGCCGAGGGATCTATCAACGGTGTCCTTGATGGTAAACACTACAATCGTGGTGTACGAGTTCACAAGCACATCTATGAGGCCCTGATGAGATTGGCATGGGGACAGTTTGTGGTGTGGGTGGAGGACAACCTGGAAGCAGTTACCATGATCAAAGCATTAGAGAATAAAGTCAACATTATGGCTGATGATTTAAACCAACAGGATGTTGACAAGTTGCTAGACAGTTCAGTCTTAGCAAAGCTGGTGACACTGTGGATGGATTTTCTGGAACACCTCCGTCATCAAAATGGAGAGCTATCAGCTTTTTGGATGTCCTACATCGACATGATGGAGAATGTGGTCTTAGGCCTTCTTCGTGCTTCTCGTGAGGGAAACTGGAGTCTGCATCTCAATGCTACTCGGTCTATGCTGTTCCCATGGTGTTTTGCCTACGACAAGGTGAACTATGCCAGATATCTTTCACCATACTTTGCTGAGATGACTAATCTCCCAGAGAAGAAGCCAGATGTTTATGAGGCTTTCAAGGCAGGTCAATTCTCAGTGCAGTTGTCCAGTAATAACCCCTTTGGTCGAATCCCTGTAGATCAGACCACCGAGGTTACAATTAACAAGGACACTCAGACTCCTGGTGGTACTGCCCGATTTAGTTTGAAAGCTGGCGCTATCAAGCGGTACTATATGACAGCAGAGCATCGCAGTGCATTCCTTGGCCAGATAAGACAAATCGCACTAGGCAAGACCTCGGAACTTCACCATGCTGAGCTACGGCAGACACGAATAAAGAAGGATGAGGAAGCAGTGTCAGCAGTTATACAGCTCATCCAAGGATGGATCAACCCCTTTACAGAGAACCAAGATCTTGTTAGCATCTCCACTGCTAAGATAGCCCCCAGGGATATCACTTCTGACCTTATGAAGGCACACTCTACTGGTGAGAAATGTTATTCCACATTCAGGAGTGAGAGACTGGAGGACGTACCTACAGTGAAATTTCACGACATACTACCTGCAAACAAGCTGAAAACTTTCAGTAATCTTTGCAAGAAGAAGGCAGTGAAATCAAGTGGGAGAATGATCATCTGAAAGCAGATAGAACTCTGTTTGGTCGGATTATAGTAATGGCACAAGGACGAAGCCTCAAAATGGAAGATATCTTATCTCATCCCCTTGGTCCTTTACCATGGGTCTTGTCCACATCAGATGGACTGCTGAGGAAGACTAACAAAGCTTCTTTAGCAACCCACCTTCAGAAGGGTATGGCTGTTGCAGAGGAACACTTGGAGAATTGTGCTTCAATAGTTGATGGGATGAACTTGGTCCAGAGAGTCAAGGGTGATTAGGCCACCTTTGGAGACATTGCCTCTTCTATTTTGTTGATGGCACTGAGAGAAGGAAGCCAGGGCAGACGGATAGATATTGTGTTTGACACTTACCAGGAGAACTCAATCAAGAACAGCGAGCGATCAGTTCGAGGTGAAGAGACTGGGCACCAGTTACACAGTATCACAAGTGCACAGATTGTTAGGCAGTGGAGGTCATTCTTGTCAAAGATCGTCAACAAGACCAGTTTGATTACTTTCTTGGTGAGTGAATGGAAGAAAGTACCATATAGGGAGAAGCTACATGGGAAAGTTCTCTATGTAACTGTGGATGACAAGTGCTACAGAATCACATCTCGGGGTAGTGTTGAAGTTCCTGCTCTCCAGTGTAGCCAGGAAGAAGCTGATGGGCGATTACTTCTGCATGCTGTTCATGCTGCAAGGGAATGTGAAGCTGTGGTAGTATGTTCAGAGGACACAGATGTCTTCATCTTATGTTTGGCCTTCCATGATAGGATTAGGGCACCATTGTTTCAAAAGTGTGGTACCAAAACCCGGAGAAGAATCGTTGATATCCGGAAAGTTGCTGCTACTGTTGGTATTGATGTCTGTAGAGCCCTTGTTGGCATGCATGCATACACTGGATGTGATGCAGTCAGTGCATTTGCAGGCAAAGGTAAAGTAAAGGCCCTGAAGTTGTTAACTAGCAACAAAGAACACCAGAACACTTTCTTGAAGTTGGGCCAGGAATGGGATCTTTCTGCTGACCTTATGGACAAACTGGAAGCATTTACATGTCTCCTCTATGCTCCCAAAGCTTCAACAACCAAAGTCAATGATCTCAGGTACAATCTGTTCTGTGCTAAGAAGGGTGAGATTGAGAGTCACCAACTTCCACCGTGCAAGGACTGCTTGGCTAATCATATCTTCAGAGCCAACTACCAAGCTGGCATATGGAGAAGATGTCTGGAGCAGAATCCTCAAATACCAAGTCCTGTTGGAAGAGGTTGGAAGATCGAGAAGGATGGAGCTGATGAACATTTGATGATACACTGGATGGATGGTCAGCCAGCACCTCAGGCCATTCTTGATCTATTGGCTTGTAACTGCTCAAAAAAGTGTGTACTGCCGAATTGTGAATGTTTAGCAAATGGACTTAAATGCACTGATATGTGCAGATTACCAGACTGTGAGAACCAAGCCTTACTAGTTAATGAAGATTGTATTACTAGTTTAGATGATGAACAGGAAGATGACTGTGAATACTAGTTTTTTCACTGTAATTATGTTGTTGTTTTTTAAATAAATGCTGACACATGCATAATTATCAGGTAACAATAACTTCTGATACCTCGAGAATAATGTTAGCATCCATTTTCTAACTCTGGTGTTGCATATCTTCTTCAAAATCTCTTTACATTACTTGTTTAGCCCTGTAAACCTGTAACTAATAATTGCTGACATCTGCACATTTTATTCAACTATAGAAACCAAGAGCTACTCCCAGAGCAATGCTATCACCAATTTCCCAACTCTAGAGTTGCATATCTTCTTAAAAATCATCATGAACCTTAGTCTCCCAAAATGATACCGGCGGACCCCCCCTGGCTCATGGCCTACAAGACCCTTGACATTGGTAGTAGACCATGCCATGTAAATTGATTAACGCCAGCCTAACTAAGTAGCTCACTCAGTCATTACATGTAGTATAATAGAGAAAGGTGAGGTGTTTAAGTATGGTACTAATAAGCACCACGTTATATAGTTGTGAAACAAACTCTGTCTCTTGTAAGCAAAACTCATAAAGCTTGTCTTCCTAAGATCCTGGAGGAATGACTAATAAGCACCAACATCAAATGCTTGCGTAACGTAGATCGTCTTATTTTCAAGTCTCAAATCCACGGGTCTAGTATGGTAGTTGTCAAATAAGTAATGCTCCCCCCCCCCCCCTTTCCCTATCTCTCTCTCCCTCTCTCTCTTCCAACCCTTCTCTTGGAGCCACTATCAGAAGCCATTAATCAGTCTTTAACACTAGGACAGCACTTTAATGTTTGATGTTTTTATTTGTTTTTGTTCATACAAGAAGAATACACAATTGGGGCAAGCAAAGGAAACTTCGCTTACGTCATTCAATTTCAGTCCTTCGTACGACTTAAAATTTTCACGAGATCTGAAGGCATCATTAATTGACATCCTCCTTGGGTCTGAAGACGAACTCGTTCTAGAAGACATGATATCCCTTCTCTTAGTCTCTGGAAGCTGAGAATGGTTGAACCTCTGTGGTCAACAAAGACAGGCCACCTTCTTGAATGCGTCACCTATTTTGGGCACGTACAAATGGTGGACACCCACACATCACGGAACACACAAAAATAAACTACGCCCATCAAAAATAATACGATTTTGGGTTAAGGTAAAGGTCGTTTTGCGTAGGAATGGCTTCCAAGAGACCAGAGCACCAGGCTCCTCCTGAAATTGTAAGTTCATCTGTATTGCAGTCCTGAGTGTCTGTATGAGGTGCAGCTTACTTAGTTTAGTATTACGATAAGTTATAGACTTACTCGCTAGTGCGACAAAGTGTACGTACAGTGAGGGTTTATTGCTAATCTTATAGCCCGTTACCCGAGCGACCGCGCTTGTCGTTAAGAACTATAAATCTGATACAGTCTGGTATGCTCGTAAGAAAATGTATTAGCGGGGAAAAGTCTGATATAGTTCTTAGCAACCATAATTATGATAGAAGGCAGATCAAAGCAAAATGGAATAATGAAGAGTTTGGGTACTTTAATACAATTACTAAGATAGCTAAAGCTATACTTTGCTCGTAGTTTATGTTTGGGCTATAAAATAGTTATAAACCAAAATCATTGGCGAGCGAGCGTAGCGAGCGAGACACTTACAGGGGTAACACAATCGAAAATCGGGGATGTCAGTTTATTTATTTATTTATTTGTATATATTATGTATGGACGTACGCAAGGCATTTTTGTACTTTGACCCTCGCGTTTTTGTGTTAGTTCGGTTGTCGACCCCGTCCCAAATTGCACTAAACAGAATCCTCTGGTTTATCGATCAGTACCCGTATCACCCTAGAAATTGAATTGTTTACCGTTTTGAATTCTTTTGCCGGTGCAGTTAAAACTTGACAACTTAAGGGACATCCATTTCTATTCGAGTTAGTGGCGGTGGTAAGTCAATGCGCTCTTTGTCATGGTTATAAGCCGTGCGCACAGTATTTACCTGAAAAATACATTGTCCACTAGACTACTGCGAAGGTAAGTCTGTGTAGGTGCATGTCCAGCTGTGTCAAAGCATTGTGTGTTACAACCACTACTTAGCTAAAGAATATCACAAAGAAAACTTTTAAATAACGTGTATTGTTTTGTTGTTGTTGTTTTTTCCTTCCATTCAAGCAGTTGCAGAGAGTTGTTACTATGGCACTGAAATCCCTTTACCCTGTATGCTAAATTTAAAAACTTGACCTTATTTTCAGTAGCTTCAGTGTTAGAAGTCAATAAAAATAGTATAGTCTTTAGGCTCGCTCGCCATTTGTGCTCAAGCACACCACTAGTTAGGTTTGTATTGCGATTTATAAATTGCATACAAACCTCAATTTTGGTTTATAACTATAACAGTGATCTTTGCATTTATTTTATTTTGTTAGTTTTATGATGACAAAGAAGCGACAAAGTATAGTCAGAAGTAAGTTGGGGATGAAAATAGGATTGGATGGATAGTCATGCACAAATGAGGGTTTGGACTGAGTCTTATAGGTTAGACACGTCTTCTGCCTCAGTATAGCCCAGTACTACCAAATCATCCTCCCACCCATGAACTGAATCGTGTATTATTTGTTACTGAAGTGTGACCTTTGTGTAGCCTGCGAGATTTACAGCGCCACAGCCATCCTTATAAAGCTGTAAAATAATATGGTCTGGCTGTAATGAGTCTGCATTCGGAAGTTCACTCAAATTGTTGTTATTGTCATTGGTTTATCTTTTCTGGAGCCATGATTCAGTCTGGCTCCTTATATTCGTAACAATGTTACCAGAAACTGCAAATTTGAGTTCTTTGGGAACCTTCTTGAGTACTGGTAAACTTGTTCTGGACTTTCATAAAGAAACCACTTTTATTTTAAAGCCACTTTTACTGACTTTCTACTTTCCTGCTCCTTCATTGCATTTCCTATTACTTTATGTTGCGGAAAGAGAGCTGTAGTTCTATTTCTTAGACTTTCTTGTTATCTTTCCACCCATGTCTGTGGGGTTAGTGCATGTGAGAGTCTGGAAACTGAGTTGGCGATCAAGTTAGTAAAGCATTGCAACAAGGCAAATAAACACTTGAGTATACTCACATGTTTAATTAGCGTATGAATTAGAAGTAATAAAATAATTACTGGTGTTCTATATTTTTGTCACTTCAAGTTTGTCTTATTGCCTTTCCCTGTTGTTGAAAAATCAATGAAGGAGAGGGATTTTTGTAGAATGCTTTCTGATAACACAGTGGAGGTCAGCAAGCTGGCTAGTTAGCTCCATCAAATGTTATATATGGCTATGAGCTTGTTTGCTCAATTTTTCCGCAGAACTATGCCTTCAGGTTTTAATGAAGCTTTGGTAGACAGCATACGGCCAAGTTAATTTTCAAAAGTTTGTAAGCAACTGTCCACTGCTTGTCTCAGACTGTGGTGTAGCTGTGTTTACACAAGTCAATCACAGATGGCTATGAGAGATGTGCACTATTTATTGTTGTTAATTTTTTCTTTCTGTTTCTTGTAATTTATGGTAATCCTTCCTTTTTGTTGCAGTTAATTCGTGAAAATTACTGGATCAATTTTGTAAATCATGCAGTTTCCAATACCTTCACAATGGCGTAATGCCCTTTATTATTTCCGTGGATTTCTGGTAGTAGCAGGAGCATTCCTTGTCCACTTGTCTTTGGGTTCTATATACACTTTTGGAAATATGGCCCCTTACATCGTCTCTTACGTCAGGAACCAATCCCACCCAGAAAACATGAAGCAGGAAACAACCACGTGGACCATCTCTGCAGCCGCTATTGGCCAGGGTGGTGCCATGATTGTGGGAGGGGTCATCCTACAGAAGTTAGGCCCCCGGTGGACCACCCTTGCTGGTGGGTGGGTGATGAGCCTAGGCGTGTTTTTGTCATACTTAACCATCAAGGTGTCATTCTGGCTTTTCCTTGTCTCGTACGGCCTCATATACGGGGCAGGTGTTGGTATAGCTTACATCGGCCCTCTCACCACCGTCATGAGGTGGATGCCTAAGTGGAAAGGCGTGGCCAATGGAGTGGTATTAGCTGGATTCGGGCTGAGTGCTCTTATTTTCAACTTGGTGCAGACCATCTATGTCAACCCACACAACATTGATCCAGTGATAAATCCAAATGGAGAAAAGTATTTTGTCGACTCCGACTTGCTCCAGCGAGTTCCAAAGTTATTCTTGATCCTCGGGGGAGTGTTTGCCAGCATGCAGCTAGTGGGGTCTTTACTTCTGGTATACCCGCCAGATCAACACACTAACACTGACCAATCTTATATAAGAATAAATACCAAGGAAGAAACTGACAATTCTAGCATTTCTTCGAGCAAGGGTACAGACTGGAGCAATAACAGCAAGTTCCCAAAGCAAGGAATTATGGACCAGTCAGCCTCTGAAGAGAAGACTTTACTTCCTGAGAAACTGACAGTAAAAAGTGAGACAGACGATGACAGCATGGGACCGAAGCAGGTACTACTGACGGGCAAGTTCTACATTATGTTTTACATGTTTCTTGCCAACGGTCTTGGAGTGACGTTTATTTCATCCTTGTACAAGTTCATTGGGCAGGAGTTTATCGATGATGACCACTTCCTTGCAGTCATAGGGTCAATGGCGTCCGTGTGTAATTGCGTTGGCCGCATCACATGGGGCCTGATAGCAGACACTTCATCCTTCAGCACTACGTTGGTGATCCTCACCTCTACGATTACTGCATTCATGCTGACCGTAGAGGTCACTCCATTTGGCGGCAAGTCGATGTTCCTTATTTGGATATGCGCCATTTTCTTTTGCATTGGAGGGAATTACTCTATCTTTCCAGCTGCCACCGGCAAAGTTTTTGGTCTTCGTCACGTGTCCTTAAACTATGGCATTCTGTTTATTTCGCAACTGATTGCTGGTTTGGCCGGTGCTCTGCTCTCAACATTCCTAAAGTCTCACATAGGTTATGATGGCTTACTCTTCTTGGCCAGTGGATGTACAGCCACCACTCTACTCCTGGCAGTTTGCTATCGTGTCAAGTGAATGGAAATAAACGCTACGAACTAACTAGAACTTTGAGTTTTCAACAATCATGCTGGTATTATTATGTACAGTCATTTCTTCACTTTCCTATTTTGTACACTTGATGTAGTGTTTAATTCTACCCATTTTGTAATTTTTATTTATTTTTTTTTGTTCTTGATAAACTAGTATTATAATTATTTAATAGTCCATATCAAAATCTGCATTAGGTGGGAGTGGTTTGTCTTGTTTTTTATACTATAAAAACTCTTTCCGTTCTACTCTAGAAAAAAAAATTGCTGCTAAGTAGTAGATGCATGCCAGCAAGTGAATTAGACGTTTATATATGTGACCGTCTACAGGAAAACCAGGCACAACGCGGCACCCTTCGAAAAAAAATTTTTTTGCACCTACAGAGTTGTCGGCGTCCAGATATTGAGCTCTCCAAGTTTTATTGTCGTAGCTTAAGTCGTTCCCACTATAATAGACCTAACCGTTCCCTTCCGTTGGCTTGAAACAATACATTTTTAAGAAATCAATTGATCTTTTCTCAATATTTACGCACGCCGCGTTGTGCCCGGTTTTCCTGTAGACGGTCACATATAAGCATCTGTATTTATTTTATTTTATTTTTTCTCAACTTGACTTGGGTCCAGTTTCTAAGTTTTTATCTCCTTCTCACCTTTCCTAGCTCTCGAATGATAGAGATTCAGATGCAGATGGCAGAAAGAGCTATTGAGTTACTTGCCATACCAGAGGACACATCGTCTTACATCCTTGACCTGGGGTGAGAAATGTGCTGTCTCATAGAAATTTAATATTACAAAATAGAAAATTTGGAGACGATGTATTTTCACATGTCTCTAACTATGGTGTTTATAAATAATGTATATGTATGTGTGTGTGTTTGTCATGTATATGTGGGTGTGTGCATAGGTGTGGCTCAGGATTGAGTGGGCAGGCTCTGAGTGAAGCTGGTCACTACTGGGTTGGAGTGGATATTAGCAGAAGTATGCTAGGTAAGCATTAGATGGTAAAGGGTCAGTATAGATGGAGTGCTCAGAAACTGAAGCATTGTTCAGGCTAGCTTACTTTATGCAATTTTATCATGTACTGAACAGTGTTGCCACATAGGAAATGCATTATAAAGTAAACAGGATGTGACTTAAGGCAATATTTTCCCATAGTCACCTGTGTTCAGGGTTATTACATTCGCGGTTATACAAGTGTTTATTGCACAAGAAATTCGTTACCATGGTATTCAACCATGAGCAGTACATAACAAATGTATTATTCTTTAAATACTGCAGAATACCACTCGTCTGATTGGCCATATTTACACTCGATTATGCCTGTGGCACTCATGTAAAATACTAAGCCAACAGACTCATGATATTCTCCTGTATCAAATTTTAATTTAATTTTAACCGTAAGAGTGGCAGAAGTGTTTGGATAATGACATTAGAAGTGAGCTTATGCCGATATTTATTTAGTTGTGGTGTTTTTGCAGCTGTTGCTAATGAGAGGGAGATGGATGGGGACCTGTTTCTGTGGGACATGGGTGATGGGCTTGGGTTCAGAGCTGGTGCCTTCGATGGCGCCATCAGCGTGTCTGCTCTCCAGTGGCTGTGCAATGCAGACAGAAGAGACCACCATCCTCCCAAGAGGCTCTATCGGTTTTTCTCTTCTCTCTATGCTTGCTTGGTAGGAATGCTATAGAAATTTGTACACAGCTAAACTACAAATGTGTGTGTGTGTGCATCTTACAGAGTCGTGGGGCACGGGCAGTGTTCCAGTTCTATCCTGAGAATCCTGCCCAAATGGAGCTTATCACGGAGCAAGCTATGAAAGCAGGATTTACAGGGGGTGTGGTCATAGATTATCCCAACAGCACCAAGGCCAAAAAGTAATTATTTACTAACAAGAATGATGACATTGACTTGGTGTGTTTACTTCAGGATGTTCCTGTGTTTGTTTACTGGCGGATCTCCTGCTTCTATGCCTCAGGTGAAGAAATGTATTAACTTTATTTGTTTTTATTGTTTAATATTCACAATTGTGTACTCAGGGATTAGGATCTGAATTATTAGCACCTTCTGGTATGGAGACAGCTCGGAACACAGACAGACAGTGAGTGAACTACCCTGTATTGTGTCATTGAATTAAAAAGACTTTTAAAAAGCCTGTTTCAGCAAAGCTAGTGAAGCTGGGTCATGAATTGGGTATGAGTTATATATATTATATTCCACCCTAGATATCTTCACAATGATATTTTTAGGTACTTGACCTGGCAGGTTGTTATTTCATGCTATATTATCCTCATTACCCTAGTAGTTATAGCAACCTGCCAAGCTCACCACTTTTTCCAGGTTTTTACAGCTACCTTCCTGGGTGTATAGCCTACCCAAACCCCCCTCCTCCCCCAGCTAGGGGGGGGGGGGGGGGGGGGGGGGGGTATCTATGGTAGAATAAACCACTTATTACACTCACACTGGTCAAAGTGATATGGCAAGGCTCTCAGGTTTTATTTTCACTGCCTCTGGCTCATGAAAATAAATTAGCCTGCTAGTGAAATATATCACCATATCACACTCTGACTCATGTAAAGTAGGTGTATGCTTACCCTTTACTACTATTGTGCCTGTGCATTCTATGAATGATTAGCAGAAAAGAAAGAACTAGGGAATTAAAATGCTAGT